>Ga0255390_1094_pt1 | contig 13058 bp, 10 predicted proteins | sample ANMaggSSYBR01H11_FD_182111 | JGI IMG/M metagenome (GOLD analysis project Ga0255390, IMG submission 182111) | Sediment cell enrichment communities from methane seep in Santa Monica Basin, California, United Staets - ANME aggregate JGI... | ecosystem: Environmental > Aquatic > Marine > Cold seeps >... | reverse complement strand
TTTATGGAATAATTATTTATATGTATTATTTTGATAACAAGGAACACAAGGCACCTCACATTCATGCGAATTATGCTGAGCATGATGCAGTTATTTCAATACCGGAAGGTAATGTTTTAAAAGGCAAGATGCCAAATAATAAACTAAAATTAATAAAAGCATGGGTTGAGATTCACCAAGAAGATTTAATGGCTGATTGGAAACTGGCAGTTGAAGGACAACAACCACATAAAATAGAACCGTTGAGGTGAAAAATGTTAAAGGTAATAAAAGTTAACGCAAATAATGATTATACCTTATCTGTTAAATTGTCTGATGGGCGTTCAGGGAACTTTGATGTTAAACCCTATCTTGAGAAGGGTGTGTTTACAGAGTTAAAAGACAAAAACTATTTTAAACAAGTAAAGCCGTTTTTTTGTGGAATTGTATGGCCTAATGAGCAAGATTTAAGTGCTGACACAATTGCTTATGAATTGAAACAAAATGAAATCACATAACAAAACTTTTACAGCGGAGCGCAAAAAGCCGCGCCCGCTGAAAAGCAACATTGTGTGGCTTAACGCCTTGCTATAAGATCTTTAACAGAATTTAAATTTGCTATGAAATTCTTCATTATTATACTTAGATTTATTTTCTTTCCTATAAAAATAATCAACAAGTTAATCTATGGTACTCCACCACCCTTTATCGTTGGATGCTCTTGGTATACTCAAAAAGATTATGGAATGATGGTACAGAACGCCAAAGATAATCCGGAAAATTTAATACCAACATTCGATCAATGGAAACAGCTCGCCGAAGTTAAAGTTCAAGAAATGCAAAACAAAAATTGGATGGTATTTAGGGTAAGAATGAAAAATCGTGAACTGAGCAAATGGTTAAAAAACAACTACTTAGCAAACACAGTGGAAAATCGAGAAAAATACATGAATTATCGCGTTACAAAATTTTTAAACAACCCAGTGATCTAAAAACCGCCACACAACAATTAGCTGGAGTGGACAGCAAGGGAATCATGGTTTTAACAGTTACCATTATCAATCATGAAAATGAAATATTGGGAAATTTTACAGTAATTTCGCCAAGTAGAATCAGAATTAGAAAAATATAAATTGACCAAAGGCATGAACAGGATTCAGGCCGGCACCAATTCTTAACGGCATGAGAACTAAGGAAATGCGGTAAATGAATACGAAGTGGTTGGATATCTAATTGAAAACAATATTGAAATTTTGATTCTTTTAAAATAATATTTCCTATCAAGACTATTAAGTTTACACAATAAAAATAAAGGAAAGACTATTATGGACAACCAGCATATTAATCCGGGCTGGCTGCTTGAAATATCCGGTAATTACTGGAAGGCCTGTACACTTCATGCAGGGGTTAAGCTCGATTTATTTACTGTAATAGGAGATGAGCAAGTTACGAGCGAAGATATTGCCCAAAAACTGGAGGCAGATAAAAGAGGAGTGGACATGCTTCTCAATGCACTGACAGCTATGGGTCTTCTGTCCAAAACAGAAAATAATTATTCCAATACTTCTGCTTCCAGGACTTTTCTTTCCAAAGATTCATCACAGTACATTGGATATATGATCATGCATCATCATAATCTTGTGGATTCCTGGGCAAAGTTGAATAAAGCGGTAAAGACAGGAAAGCCGGTAAGAGAAAGGGTGTCACACTCAGAGGGAGAAACACGTGAAAGTTTTTTAATGGGCATGTTTAACATAGCCATGAATATAGCTCCCAGTCTGGTAATTAAAATAAATCTTTCAAAACGAAAACATCTGCTTGACTTTGGAGGAGGCCCTGGGACTTATGCCATCCATTTTTGTATGAATAACCCGCAGCTTAAAGCAACAGTTTATGATCTTCCTGACACAAGGCCATTTGCGCAAAGTACAATTAAAAAGTTTGGTCTTGAAGACCGGATTGATTTCATGGATGGCGACTACCTTGAAGACAGTATTAAAGGATTATATGATGTGGTCTGGCTTTCTCACATTCTTCATGGAGAAGGACCGGAAGACTGTCGGAAAATTATCAATAAAGCTGTGTCAGCCTTAGAACCAGGAGGCATGATTATAGTGCATGACTTTATTTTGGATGATACAATGGATGGTCCTCTTTTCCCGGCTATTTTTTCCCTTAACATGCTTCTGGGCACAGAAAATGGCCAGTCATATTCTGAAAAACAGATCAAAAACATGCTTGCAGATGCCGGCGTAAAAGATATGCAGCGCATACCAATACAAGTCCCCAATGATTCAGGGATAATTATAGGTATAATATAGGTAACGGTTCCTAATATATATCGGAGAAATTCAGGCTCAACCGGAACTGGTGTGATGCCTAACACCGTCAACAGGAATCAATGTGGTCAATGAAATCAAACTGTTACGCAAACTATTGTTAAGATATCAATCTTTTAACGATGGTATTAAGAGCAAAAAAAATGGCACTTTTTGATTTTGATATAACCATCTGTAAAACAACGCAAAAATGGCAAAAAAAGGTAAATATTCGGCTTTGTTTTTGGCAATATTTTCAATACGTTATAAAGCCGAATGAAAACCATCAGAACAAAAGCTCACGTTTTAAATAACCCATTAAATTGATAATTAATAACAAATCCAGTTGGTTATAGTTGTTACCCTTGATACTCAAAAACCAGGTATTAGTATTCGGTGTAAAATTTATTTTATAACACATTGAAATAACAATAAAAAACAAAGCCGAATATTTACAAAAAAAGGGTCATTTTACCACATCAGTTCCGGTTGACCCATTATTTTCCCAAAATTATGAACTAAAATGCATATTTACTTTTTGGGTGTTTTTGGGTGAACGAGTCGCATCATGATTAACCAATTGGATTAATTATAAATAATAAAAAATAGGCATTGGGGGTACGATTTTTGCTTTAATGGATATTGTAATCTTTTCTTGACTTGAAGAAGGGAGGTAAATTTAAAAAAATCAAATTCTTTGTGACTCAACTTTCGGACTTGAGGTTAATGCATAATTTTATATTATTTCAAAAGGTTATGTGAACATATGGCCAAAATACAGTTTATAAAAGTTCTTTATAATACTATAAAGTTTGTAATTTTATCTATGTAACGCATTGAAATGATTGAAGCAAATTTTAACACCGAAAGTTGAGTTTGTGAGAAATCAACGGTAATCAATTGTTTTAATTTGAATATCGAGTGGTCGCTTTTGAACCAGTCAGTGGCATTTATTTGTTAACTTTGGACATAAATCATTTTAGGAGGAAATGAGGACTTTTTATTAATTTTTGGAAACACTCTTGAAAACATTAATTCTAATTAGAAAAGGAGGGTAATAAACAAAATGAAAAAAGGTATCCTTTATTCACCAGTTTATACTTTTTTCGAAAAAACGTGTATTATTGAATTGAATGCCGATGTCGAAACTGGAAATTTAAAATTAGGTAACGCATCTACATCTTTGTATTTTTCCCAATTTCCAATTTATAGTTTCAAATTTCACTGCCAAAATACAAGATCAACAAAGTGTAAACTACTTTTGACTTGTCGTGAAGGATGCCTGAAAAAGCTATTTTTATTTTTAACTTTATTGGCAATGATGGCTATGACGATGGTCACAGGATCCTCCGCGATGGCACTCCCGCTTAGTGATGTTGGGGTTGTTGACGAGCTTCTCTACAAAACTAAACTGAAGAACAGTGGCGAAGCTACTGAATTAGCGTGGGTGAATAATGTGCTTGGGGGTTCTCATATTTTTACTTACAAAGATGAGAAGCTCGGTGGCGAGTGGGAAGCTATTGAGAACGAACCAGGCGTTTTTGCCTATGAGCTTGACTCAACCCACGACTATTTTTTAATTAAGACGGGGAACGTAACGCAGAATGACGAGTTCAAACACTTCTTGTTCGCGAATCTCGACCAATTAAATTGGGCGGTAATCGACCTGAATGAAATGGGATTCGAAAAGCTTATGAACATTACGGGTGTGAGTCACATCTCCGAGTTTGATGGCACTCCTGTCCCTGAACCAGCAACCATTTTGCTTTTAGGTTCTGGCTTGGTTGGCCTTGCGGTCTTTGGGAGAAAGAAAGTCAAAAAGTAATTTAAAATTAAACACAATAATCAAAAGGCAGGGTCAGAAATGGCGTTGCCATTTTCATTTAGCGACAGGTGGAAAGGAGTATTCATTCCGATTTCCCATGAACAACTCATGGAGTTATGTATAACTACTATTTTATCTACTCTATGGAGACTTTTAATAAAAGATCACCTTGCTGTCCGTGGGGCGTATCTTTTCCCATCCCTCTCAGCTTCAGCAGGCTTCCTTCTTTTATGCCGGGAGGAACGATTACTTTAAAAAGCCTTTTCTGAAAACCCCAGGGGATGTTTACAAGCTTTTGGGTTCCTGTAATGGCTTCAAGGTGTGTGATAGTAATTGTGCCGTAAAGGTTTGGATCATTTGCCATCCCGACAGGCCGGATAACCTGCAGGCGGTAGGATTTCTTTTTTTCGGTCATCTTCCGCAGCCTCTCGCTGACACCGCCTCCGGGCAGGGTAAGAAACAGTTTTAAAAAGATTATGCCGAAGATAAATCCGCCTATGTGGGCCCACCATGCAATGCCTGCCATTTGGCCGTGGCTTCCCGCGGCGCTGAGGAACTGAAAGACAAACCAGATGCCGAGAAAGAAAAATGCGGGTATCTCAATAAAATAGGGTATAAAAAATATCGGTATAAGAGTCAGTATCTTTGCTTTTGGAAAGAGAATAAAGTAGGCTCCCATTACTCCTGCAATTGCACCGCTCGCCCCAATTGTCGGCATTGTTGAATTATAGTTAAAAACAAGGTGGGAAAGACCTGACGCAAGACCGCATATCATATAAAAAGTTAGATAGCGCAGGGGGCCCAGGCGTTCTTCAATATTGTCGCCGAAAATGTAAAGAGACCACATGTTGCCAAGAAGATGCCAGAATCCACCGTGAAGAAACATGAAGGTAATGAGTGAAACAAACTGCTGACCTGTCGTAAAATAAGATGCAATTTGGGGAATGGTGTAACGGGCCGGCACAAGTCCGTATATGTATATAAAACGTTCCAGCCCAGGTCCCTGAGACAGTTCAACCAGGAAAAATACCACGTTGATGGCGATGAGGGCATTGTTGACTATGGGATAGGTTTTGGTGGGGATTGTGTCGCGGATGGGTATCATATATTAACTCGCAGAGACTTTTGAAAAACGTTCAATTTTGTTCAAGTTCAAGGATGGCGAATATTTTAACCGGAAGAATATATTGAGTATTTTGAGGATTAAAATCTTCGTCAGACACAGAAATTGGGCAAAAGGGGACGTTTTTCAAAAGTCTCTTGATCTGATTCTCATGCTTATATCAACGCTTTTCGCAGAGTGGGTGAGGGCGCCTGCTGAAATGATGTCCACCCCTGTATCGGCAAGCTGATTCAGGCTGTTTATTGTTACGCCACCTGAAATTTCAACCACAGATTTTCCATTGATGAATTTAATTGCTTCTTTTATCTGCTCTATGTCCATATTGTCCAGCATGATAACGTCGGCACCGGCTTCTAATGCTTGCTTTATGCTGTCCAGATCAGAAACTTCCACCTCTATTTTCACAAGATGGGATAATTTGTCTTTGATGCTTTCTATGGCTTTTTTGATGCCGCCGCAAACAGCAATGTGGTTATCTTTGATCAGGACACCGTCATATAGACCCATGCGGTGATTATGGGCTCCGCCGACCCGGACTGCATATTTTTCCAAACCCCTCAAGCCAGGAGTTGTCTTTCTTGTGTCAACAAGGCGGACATTTTTGTTTGCAATACTGTCCATATATGAGCGAACGTAAGTTGCAATGCCTGAAAGGTGCTGCAAGAAATTCAGGGCGGTACGTTCACCCATCAGCAAGACACAAAGTTTGCCTTCAACTTCCAGCACGATTTTGCCTTTTTCGATAAAATCACCATCCTTGAAATTCGGGCTGAAAGAAACATCAGGGTCAAGTTGTTCAAAAACCTGGCGGGCAACATCAAGGCCTGCGATTACAAGGGGTTCCTTTGCAACAACTTCGCCGATTCCTTTAAGATTTTTATCAATAAGGCTTTCAGTAGTGATATCTCCGGGGCCTATATCTTCTTCAAGGGCGATTTCTATTAGATGCTGTATTGAGTGCATTTTAAAGTTCAAATTCTTTTATTTTTTCAAGGTTTGCCTGAAGTTTCTGCTGCTTTTCCAGAAGAGCTGTGTTTTTTTCTTTAACCTTTTCTACCACATCCGCAGGCGCCTTGTTAAGAAAGTTTTTATTGCTCAGTTTATTTGAAACAGCAGAAAGTTCTTTTGCCAGTTTGTTTATTTCCTTTTCAAGGCGGCCGGCCTCTTTTTCAAAATCAATTATGCCTTCAAGTGATACAAAAATCGAAGCTCCATTTACAATAGCGGTTGCAGATGATTTTGGCTTTATCCCGGATTCACTTGCTGAAAATGATTTAAGCCTTGCAAGGTTAATTATGATGTCCTGATATTGCTTTATGGTTTCAATTTTTAATTCATCCTGTGACTGAACCGAGGCTTCAAGGGTTAAAGACGGCGCTATGTTCATCTCTCCTCTGATATTTCTTATGCCGGATATAATTTCTGTGATAACTTCCATTTTCGATTCAGCTTCAGGGTCTTTTTTGGTAATCAGATAATCGGAAGAAGTTGCAGGAAATGCCGCCTTCATTATGGAGCCTTCTGTTCCCGGCAACTTGTGCCAGATTTCTTCTGTAACAAAGGGCATAAAAGGATGAAGAAGAAGAAGTATATCATGCAGAAGTCGCCAGAGAACGCTCAGAGTTGACTGACGCTCGTTTTGCTTTTCTTTTGCATATAAGGTGGGCTTGATTACTTCCAGATACCAGTCGCAGAACTCGTGCCATACGAATTTGTAAATTGCCCCGGCAGCTTCATTGAACCTGTAATTATCCAGAGTGTCATTAACGTTTTCCGTAACGGTGTTCAGCCTGGATAAAATCCACCTGTCGGGAAGCGAAAGTTGATTGTAATCAATGTCGTCATAGCCTTTATTTAGATGCATAAGGGAAAAACGGGAGGCATTCCAGAGCTTGTTGACAAAATTGCGGTATCCTTCGACCCTTTTTTCAGACATTTTTATGTCGCGTCCCTGAGCCGCAAAGGCAGATAGAGTAAAACGGAATGCATCGGTTCCATAATGATCTATAATAGTGAGCGGATCAATTACATTTCCTTTTGACTTGCTCATTTTACTGCCTTCTTCGTCGCGTACCAGTGCATGTATATAAACATCTTTAAAAGGTACATCTCCCATGAAATGGATACCCATCATCATCATGCGCGCAATCCAGAAAAACAGTATATCAAACCCGGTTATAAGAACCGATGTGGGATAAAAGGTTTTTAAAAGAGGTGTTTCTTCAGGCCAGCCCATTGTGGAAAAGGGCCACAGCGCAGAGCTGAACCATGTGTCAAGGACATCGGATTCCTGAACAAGGTTTTTGCCGCCGCATTTCGGGCAGGTTTCCGGAGTATCAACGGCAACGATCACTTCATTGCAGTTTTCGCAAGTCCATACCGGTATCTGGTGACCCCACCAAATTTGTCTTGAAATACACCAGGGCCTGATTTCGTTCATCCAGTTGTAATAATTTTTGGTCCATGATTCAGGGATTATTTTTGTTTTACCATCCTCAACAGCCTTAACAGCTTTTTCCGCAAGAGGTTTAACATTAACAAACCACTGTTTGGATAAATTTGGCTCAACTACTGTTTTGCAGCGGTAACAGTGACCCACCTTATGTTTATGAGGCTCGATTTTTTCGAGAAGACCCTCTTTTTTAAGGGCTTTGAGAACAGCCTCCCTGCATTCGAAACGGTCAAGGCCTTTAAATTGCCCTGCCTCGGATGTCATTAACCCGTCATCGCCTATGACTTTTATGCTTGGAAGATTATGACGTCTTCCTATCTCAAAGTCGTTTGGATCATGGGCAGGAGTAACTTTCAATGCACCAGTACCAAAAGACGTATCAACATATTTTTCCCTGATTATAGGAATAGTTCTGTTCATAAGCGGAAGTATGACTTCGTTATATCCGATATTCCGGTAGCGCTCATCTTCAGGATTGACAGCAATCGCTGTATCTCCTATCATTGTTTCAGGTCTTGTGGTTGCAACAATAATTACGCAGGAACCATCGGTTGAGGGATATTTTATGTGATAAAGATGGCCGTCATGCTCTTCATGTTCTACTTCAAGATCTGCAAGGGCTGTATGGCAGCGCTGACACCAGTTAATAATATAATTATCTCGGTAGATAAGGCCTTCATTATAAAGCTGAACAAAAACCTTTCGAACCGCGAGAGACAGCCCTTCATCCATGGTAAAGCGTTCGCGGTCCCAGTCGCAAGATGCTCCAAGACGTTTAAGCTGGCTTATTATTGCGCTGCCGTATTCCTTGCGCCATTTCCACACAGCCTCAATAAACTTTTCTCTGCCTAACTGATGACGGTCACGCCCCTCGCCGGCAAGGTTTTTTTCCACAACGTTTTGTGTTGCGATACCTGCGTGGTCGGTGCCTGGCATCCATAATACATTGTCGCCGTGCATTCTCCTGTACCGGCAGAGAATATCCTGCATTGTAATATTGAGGGCATGGCCCATATGGAGAACGCCTGTTACGTTTGGCGGGGGTATTACTATTGAATATGGTTTTTGAGAGCTTTCATCTTTGGCTGCAAAAAGCTGTTCTTTTTCCCAGAAATCATACCAGCGTTTTTCTACTTCATGTGGTTCATAACCCTTATCAAGAATATTTGAAGTCATGTGTTAATCTTTCTCAGTTCAAAATTTGAATAGGGGATTATTAAATAATCCCCTATTTTTTTATCGTTCACATTTTTAAACCTAAGTTGAGCGCTTTTTTGCGAAGATATGTGCTGAAATCTTGATGCATAAGGATTTGCAAAAACCGTAGGCATACCCGTGGATATGTTGAGGCTTTTTGCGAAGCCTTTATGCGCAAGAGATTGGCGCAGATCAAGTAAAAAATCGCTCAATTTAGGTTGAAAGGTCTCATTCGAGCAGAAGAGCCTTTAGCCTTTGTATTTCTTTTGTGACTGTTTTTTCTATTACTTCAGTAAGCATGCTGTCGATTTTGTCAGCATACATCTTCTTTATAACTCTTTCTAAAGCTTCGTCAACCTGCTCTGGAGATAATGGGATAGGCTCAGGGGTATCAGAAGCGGTCTCCTTTTCATAGGCGGCCTTCTGCTGCGTGTCTTCTACAACATCTGCAATTAGCTGTCCAAGCTCATCCGATTCTTCCTCAGGCTCAAGGGATATATCCTGTTTTTTATCCTCTGAGGTATCTAATTCTAAACCTAAATCCGCAGAATCGACAAATTCATCATCTAAATAATTATCTATTTCTATGTCTTTATTAGGGTCGTCTTCTAATTTAACTATATTGTCTAAAATATCATCATCAAACTCAGGGACTTTTTTTTCTTCTGAAACACTGATTGTTTCATCTATATAATCAGGGAGTTCAATATCATTGATGTCTTCTGTGTCTGAGACAACATCTGTAAGGTCTATAATATCTTCATCATCCTTCGGGCTTGCTTCATCGTTGAGTTGATTCGTATCATTGTTGTCTGTCATATCAACCTCCATGTTAAGACCTTTGAAAAACATCCTCTTTTGTCCGATTTCTACGTCTGACTCAAATTTTAATCCTCAAAATACTCAATGTATTCCTCCGGTTAAAATCTTCGCCATCCTTGAACTCGAACAAAACTGAACATTTTTCAAAGGTCTCATATTTATAAAGTGTCAAAATTTTGCTGAAAATTAAGCAAACCCCTTATAATTTTAGGAAATTAGCATATGGCATATGGTGTGTCAAGATATTTGCCTTTTTACACCTGAGACAAAAAAGGATTTGCAGAAGGATATTTTAATCTATAACCTAAATTATGCGCCGATTTTTTATTGAACAATCGAAGATTACAAGTACGAAAATATTTATAACTGGTTCAGATGCAACACATATTAAAAAGGTTTTGCGCATGAAATCAGGAGACAGGATAGGGCTTTTTGACGGCAGGGGCTTTGAGTATGAGGCAAGGATAGAAAATTTATTAGCGGGAAGTGTCGAAGTATCAATAACAAAACGCTTTTTGTCGGTTTCAGAATCTCCGGTACAGATAATAGTGGCTCAGGCCTTATTAAAAGACAAAAAAATGGATAGCCTTGCAAGGCAGCTCACTGAAATAGGGGTGGCCAGGTTAATTCCTTTTACATCTATTCGATCGGTTCCAAAACCTGACGAAAAAAGGCTTTCAGCGCGCAGAAAACGATGGGAAAAAATTGCAATAGAGGCTCTCAAACAGTGCGGGCGCGGCCATGTTACAGAAATAGGTGAAACAACAACTTTTAATGATGTAATAAAAATAGATGATGAGTGTGAGCTTAAGATTGTCTTTTGGGAAAATGAATCAAAGCCTGTCAGCGATGCAGTTCAACAGGTGCATGATAGGCATTATAGAAAAATTTTGGCTGTCCTCGGTCCTGAGGGAGGTTTTTCGGAAAAGGAGATAGAAGATGTAAGAGCCAGCGGATTTGTTACAGCCTCTCTTGGTCCACGAATATTAAGAGCTGAGACAGCAGCAGTTGCTGCATGCACAATACTTCAGTATATTTTTGGCGATATGGGTTTAAAAAAATCTTGACAAAAATCAGGGCTTCTAATAGGACAAGTTCTGTTCTTAGGGCTCGGTAAAAAATAACTTGGTAGAATTTGCGCTCGAATTTGCCGTAGATTTAATCGATCTGATTGAGCAAAACCGCAGGAATAGCGAGCTATTTCGAGGACTTTTGCGATTGAAGATCGGTTAAAGATATGGTGAAGTCGGGATGCAAAAATGCCAAGTTATTTTTTACCGAGCCCTTAATCAGGCCGAGGTAGCTCAGTCGGTAGAGCAGTGGACTGAAAATCCGCGTGTCGGCAGTTCGATTCTGTCCCTCGGCACTCCTTTTAGCTAACTTCCTTGGTATAGGGTTAGTCGCAGTTTGGCTAACCCTTTTTTAGTTTAGCCGCATGATTCTGATGTTCTTTTTGCGATATGTGATAATCCCTGAACCTTGCCTGCCCAGTTAAATTTTTTGCAGAAAAGGAGCGCAGCGAATTTCACAGGGGGTGTTCTTAATTTATCTTATCTGTCCCATAAGTCTGGAAGATCGTACTGGGATCCAATAAAAAAATATAATCTTAATGCCCTAATCAAGACGCGGCCCCGAGCCTCATCAAGACGCGGCCCCGAGCCTCTTCCAGTTGGGTAAAAGTGGGTAAAAGAAGTGGGGGTTATGGCAAAGGTCTCATGCCATGTCCCAGGGTACGGCGTAGTCACATTCGGACAACTGAATAATGCCTGAGCATGGGGCGATGACTAAACCATGGGCAATATTAAGCCGTGGATATTTTTTGCGAAATGCAGAAATTCCCATTGTGTCGCGGCGGGAAGGGTTGGTTTTAGCTTTTATTTCAATTGGATGGAGAATTCCGTTATATTCCAGTATAATATCAACTTCTGCGCCGCTGTATGTCCTCCAGTGATAAAAATTAGGCATTGGCGATAAAAAGGCAGTCTGTTTTCTTAATTCGGTTGCAACAGCAGTTTCAAACATTGCTCCCCAGAGAGGATGTCCACCGATGGCTTTAGGCGTAGATATAGCCTGAGTCAAGCAGGCAAGGCCAGTGTCTGCAATATATCCCTTTGGCTTGTTACTGACCCTTTTTATTAAGTTTCCTGAATATGCGGGAATTTCAAACCACTGGAAAGTGGCTTTTAAAATATCGAGCCATCTTTGAGCTGTTTGCGGTGTTAGACCCAATTCTCTGCCCAGTTGGCTATAATTTATTTCCTGTGCTGTTAAGGCGGAAACAAGTTGAAGAAATCTGCCGAATAGCTGCAAATCTGATACTTCAGCTAAAAGCCTTACATCCCGTTCAATATAAGTGCGCTGGTAAGCATTGAGAAAATCCGGGATGACTTCAGAGGCCAGGAATTGTGCTTCCGGCAAAAAACCCCGCCAGAGCTGTTCGTAGAGGGTTATTTTATATGTAAGTCGTGACTGGTTCATGGTCAGGAATATATCCGGCGAATCCAGCCATCTTGCAATCCATGGAATAATTGAATCGCTTTGGCTGATTTCAAGCAGACAAAAACTGTGCAGATCCAGAAAAACAGCACGGCCGGCAAGACTTTCCGACATGGATTTCATTACACCCCATTGTTGGGAACCTGTAAGAATATATTGGCCAGAGGCGCGATTAAGATCAATACGCCGTTTTATCGAAGCAACCAACTCCGGAGCATACTGAATTTCATCAAGAATCAGGGGAGGGGGATGATTATCTAAAAAAAGTTCAGGATCTTGCCGAGCGTTTTCAATATCAATAACAGGATCAAAAACAACAATTTCTGACTCTATACCCAATGTATTTTGAAGCAGCGTACTTTTTCCGACTTGCCGGGCACCACTGATAACAACTACGGGAAAGGATTCAACCAGCTTATAAAGTTTGTCTGTCAATATTCTTCTGATATACATGGTGTAATATTGATGATAGCATCATTAAAAGTCAAGTATTTATTTGAAAGGCCGACATGCAGTGAGACCTTTGAAAAATGTTTCCCGCTAAAAGCGGGATTCAAGTTCAAGGAAGGCAAAAATTTTAAATGCAGGAATACATTGAGTATTTCGAGGATAGCGCTATTTGGGCAAAAGGTGGCGTTTTGCAAAGGTCTCGTATAGGGTTGGTCGCAGTTTGGCTAACCCTTTTTTAGTTTAACCGCATATAAGGTTCAAAGCTTCATCTTAATGCACTAATCAAGACACGGCCCCAATCACGCACCGCTTCCCCTATCTCGCTTAGGATTATATAATTTTTGCCTTTCTATTAAAAATAATGTAGTATTAATATATTAAAGCAATTAAGAAACG
>Ga0255390_1092_pt1 | contig 13162 bp, 9 predicted proteins | sample ANMaggSSYBR01H11_FD_182111 | JGI IMG/M metagenome (GOLD analysis project Ga0255390, IMG submission 182111) | Sediment cell enrichment communities from methane seep in Santa Monica Basin, California, United Staets - ANME aggregate JGI... | ecosystem: Environmental > Aquatic > Marine > Cold seeps >... | reverse complement strand
CCTATGCCTACGATTTTCGCAAACCTTGCTGCATCAAGATCTCGGCACATTTCTTCGCAAAAAATCGCTCAACTTAGGCTACAATAATAATTATGTATTTGCAAAAAAAATTGATAAATGAATTTGTTAAACTGAATACAATTTACAAGATTTCCGGTTTTTGCTTCTTGACACCGGCACCATATTATGCCATTTGATAAAAGATATTTTCAAATTATAGTTTGGCAATTAATCTGGCAGTAAAATAGTAAAATTCAATTAAAAATTTGGGAGGTTTAATATGGCAGTTTATGTTTACGGGCACAAAAATCCTGATAGTGATTCTGTGTGTGCCGCTATTGCTCTTGCTGATCTGAAAAGCAAGATCGGCGTTGAGGCTGTACCCGTTGTACAGGGCGACTTGAATCCTGAATCCAACTTTATTCTGAAAAAATTCGGAGTCAGCGCACCCGAAATCATAACCAGCGGCGCCGGCAAGCAGGTTATCCTGGTTGATCATTCTGATCTTGCACAGAGTCTGGATGACTTAAAAGATGCTGAAATTCTGGGCATTGTCGACCATCACAAACTCGGTGATGTAACTACTACAAATCCCCTGGAATGCTGGATTTGGCCTGTTGGCTGCACATGCACCGTGCTTAAAGCAATGTATGATTTCTTCGGAGTTGAAATTCCCAAGAGCATAGCCGGCATTATGCTGTGCGCTATCCTGAGCGATACAGTCATTTTTAAGTCAGCTACCTGCACAGACCAGGACAAGGAAGCTTCTGATGCTCTGGCCAAGATCGCCGGCGAATCAGATTTGGCTGCTCTGGGCATGGAAATGTTCAAGGTTAAGTCAGCGGTTGAAGGCACACCCGCAAGAGAACTTGTATTGCGAGATTACAAAGACTTTGATATGAACGGCAACAAGGTAGGAATCGGCCAGCTTGAAGTCGTTGACCTGGCCATTCTGGATAGTGTCAAACCAGCCCTTGCTGATGATATCAAGGCTCTTAAAACAGAAGGCGGCAGACATTCCGTATTTCTGCTATTGACCGACATCATGAAAGAAGGCTCTGAAATGCTTATTGCATCTGATGATGAGTCTGTTGTCCAAAAGGCTTTTGGAACCGCCCCAGAGGGTGGAAAAGTCTGGCTGGATGGCGTTATGAGCCGCAAAAAACAGGTTGTTCCAAATTTCGAAAAAGCCTTTGCAGGCTAGTATTTATTATTTTGCATAAAAAAGCCCGGTTATGCATATGCATGCCGGGCTTTTTATTTTGTATTTTTGCATCGCAAATTCTACCATTTTATTGTTGCCCATCTTTTCTTGACATAATATTTATATTAGCTTAAAAATCGAAATTCTTTGTATGAAGAGATCAAGGCAACCAACCGTGAACTGTGAACCGTGAACCTGACAACCTGAGCAGTTATGGGCAAAAAGCGTCATATTTTATATATTGTAATAGCTATTATAGCTTTAAGCGCTATATATCTCATTGTTCACAACAGGCCCGAAAAATCGCCGCGTTTGAATGAAGTTGAAAAAAATGTCCAAAATGTAAACCCACAACAATTAGATAAAAAGAAAGTTCATCTATACTTTGCTGATAAAGGCAATTCCTTTCTGATAGCTGAAGAAAGAACCATCTCTCAATCTCCTGATCCTGCGGAATTTGGCAAAACCATAATTGAGGCTCTTATAAAAGGACCGTTTGAAGGGCTTATGCGAACAATACCTGTGGGCACAACTCTCAACGCTTTCTATGTCACACAAGATGGAACCGCTTATATAGACTTAACAGAAGAGGTTAAAGAGCGTCATCCCGGTGGAATTAAAACGGAACTTATTACAATATATTCGATAGTTAATTCATTAACTCTAAATATTTCCGGAATCGATGCCGTAAAAATACTGATCGGGGGACACGAATCTATGACTCTTGCAGGCCATATTGATTTGCGTTTCCCCATTAAAGCCAACATGCTATTGATAAGATGATGAAAAAAAGCAGTATTAACAGAATAAGAAATATTGGCATTATAGCACACATTGATGCCGGAAAAACAACCGTTACAGAGCGGGTACTTTATTATACTGGCCGATCACACAAAATAGGCGAAGTCCATAACGGTGAAGCTGTAATGGACTGGATGCCCGATGAACAGGAAAGAGGCATCACCATTACTTCTGCCGTTACCACCTGTCTTTGGAAGGATTGCGAAATTCATATCATAGATACTCCCGGGCATGTTGATTTTACAATCGAAGTAGAACGTTCTCTGAGAGTACTTGACGGCGCCATAGGTATTTTCTGTGCCGTCGGAGGCGTGGAGCCGCAATCGGAAACAGTCTGGAGACAGGCTGACAAATATTTTGTCCCCAAAATAGCTCTTATCAACAAGCTGGACAGAATCGGAGCTGATTTTTTCGGCACAATAAATATGATGAAAGAAAAGCTGAATGCAAATCCTCTTATTATGCAACTGCCGGTAGGAATTGAAGAAAACTTTGCAGGCATAATTGACCTTATTACAATGAAACAGACCATCTGGAACGATGATACACTTGGAGCAACATACACAACTGAAGATATATCCGGTGATTATCTTGATAGGGCAAATGAATATCGCGAAAAGCTTATTGAAACAATAGCCGAAGTCGATGACGAAATAATGGATGCCTATCTTTCCGAATCTCCAATCACCAATGAAAGCCTTCTTAATGCTATACGAAAGGCTACTATTAATTTAAATCTGGTTCCTGTATTATGCGGAAGCGCCCTGAAAAATAAAGGAATTCAGCCGCTCCTTGATGCAATTGTCGGTTTCCTTCCCAGCCCTGTGGACATTCCTCCTATTAAAGGATCGCATCCCGATACAGGCAAACCGATTGAATGCCCGGCAAAAGATACTGAGCCGCTGGCAGCGCTAATATTCAAGGTCTCAATGATCGAAGGGAGAAAACTCTCCTATGTCAGAATATACAGTGGAAAAATGGAAGCCGGTCACGATGTTTACAATCCTTTTCGCAACAAAAAAGAGAAACTTTCCCGCATTCTGAGAATGCATGCCAATAAAAAGGAACGTGTAGAAAAGGCTGGTGCAGGCAGTATTGTTGGGGTCATAGGATTAAAAGAATCTTCAACAGGTGAAACGCTCTGCAACATCGATCATCCTGTATTGCTTGAAAAAATGGAATTTTATGAACCCGTAATATCTGTCGCCATAGAGCCCAAAACCCATGCCGACCAGGAAAAATTGGAACAAGTTCTTAATAAATTTCTGGCGGAAGATCCAACTTTGAGGCTTCGTGAAGACGAAGATACAGGGCAAAAAATTCTTTCCGGCATGGGAGAACTTCACATGGAAGTCATAATCAGCCGGATGCAGCGCGAATTTCACACAAGCGTTAATGTAGGGAAGCCACAGGTTGTATACAGAGAAACCATAGCCAGTGAGTCTGAAGCATCTGCTGTATTTGACAAGGAAGTCGCCGGGCATCACCTTTTTGGCGAAGTAAGATTAAAACTCAGGCCGCTGGCCAGAGGAAAGGGTAAAAAATTCAAATCAGAAATTTCCCCTGAAACAATCCCTGAAGTCTTTATTCATGCTATCGAAAAAGGAATTATGGAATCTTTGGAAAGCGGAGCATTGATGGGATATCCGGTTGTAGATGTTGAAGCAATTGTGACAGGCGGATCATGCAAAGAATCGCTTGCCTCGGAACTCGCATATACTGTTTGTGCATCCATGGCCTGCAAAGAGGCTCTATTCAACGGAAAGCCTTTTCTCCTGGATCCGATTATGTCTGTTGAAGTGTTTGTTCCGGAATCTTTCATGGGAGACGTTATCGGTGATCTTAATTCCCGGGGAGGAAAAATTGAATCTATAGAGCCTAAAACAGGATTACAGTCAATAAAAGCAAAAATCCCCCTGGCTCAGATGTTCGGTTACTCAACTTCATTAAGATCCGCAACCCAGGGTCGAGCAACATTTAGTATGCAGTTTTCCCATTTTGACCGAATATAAAAGATAGGCTGTAGGTGGAAGGCTGAAGACCGAAGCTACCTTCAGCCTATCCCTGCTCCTCGACGATTTTCTGTCTTCTCATGACTGATTGGCTTGCTGTGGGGTATCCGAATACTTCAGCCGGATGCTTTGCCATTGTTATCCTTTCCTCCGATTAAATATTTCCATCCTTTTCTGATATCTTCTTCGCTGACATCTGAGCCCAAAAACCAGCCCAGAGCTGTTCCGCAATCATGACAAAAACTGTAGCTGTCTGTAAAGTCAATCAGTGAAGGTTTTAACCATTTCCCGGGTTTCTCTTCACCAATATTTGGTTGCAAGATCAGCACGGTATCGTGTTTCAGAGATTTTAAACCCATAATATGAACGGATATGGGATTTTCGGAGAATACAACATACCGATTGACTAAGGTAAACTTTGCCTTTTTTAAAGAAAGAGTCAATTCGGCCCATGCTTCCGGTTTCCAGTGATGGAAAGTAAAGATGAGCCGGCCATATTCTTTATTAAGAACCCGAAAACAATTTTCCCATATTTTACCTAAGACCTCACCATATTTGCGGCCGTCTGAGCTGCCTCCCTCTGATACTGCTGACCCAAGGGGGTTGTAATGCCAATCTGCTTCGTGCGGCAATAATCTACACAACCATACTCGAAAGAAATTTGACAGGTCACTATATTGTACGCTGTCAAAGTATGGGGGATCGGTAACCACATAGTCTGCTATTCCATCAGGAAGATCGACACCACCAGCATCTCCTTGGAGAACTAAGAATTTGCGTTCTCCCTGTCTCAGGGATTTCCAATCGTTTGCTGGTTCGCCTGCATCTATCTCTCCGATGATTTTTATTTTTACACGACTGCTATTGGTTATCATGGTTTCAACGGGCTCAATAGCCCATTCCCATGCTTTTTGGATACGGTCATTGAAAAGTCTGTTCAATGTTCCGGATGTATTGCCGGAAAAAACCGGGTTGTTTTCCAGGGCAGTATATGGGAATGAATAGGCATGATGAGAAAATACATGACGAATCGCACCAGATCTACGAATATCACTCCCCTTATATCCGCACAGAAGGCAATTAAACTCTAAAGAAGTAGAAACCAGCAATGCCAACCACAATTGATCTTCAGCATGTAGTGTTGACAGGCAGTACAAAGAAGCGCTTAAATAGAGCAATTGCCTGTGAGTAAACAGCTCTTGAAAGCTGTTGATACCTCGCCGCAAAAGGTCCTTGGATTTTGGGCCTCTGGGGATACGAAAGTCCTGGGAGTTTCCAAAACTTATATGTTTTGTTTGAGAAAGGGCTTGAGTTATTACTACCAGATCATCATTGTCCACTGATTTAAAAAACGCTCCATGTTCGATGCATGACCCGACAATTACCAGAGGAATATAACGCTTTGAAAATGGCTCATCTAAAATGTCGTCAAATACAGAACCGCACTTTTCACAACACCTGGTACCTTTTAAAATTAATGGAGTGTTTGCTTGCTTCTGGCAGCTATGTGTTTTGCCTGTGTAAACTTCATGGCAAGTTGAGCAGATGTTTACATCATTGTGATTGTCCTGTCGTAATAAAAGGCTATCCACAAAAATTACTTCCCTGCATGAACACCTTTTACGCAGCCCGTACAATGTAAACTGGATTTCACTTTCCAGATTGCAGATGGGGCATAAGGTTTTGTATAATGGAGTTAATTTGTCCTTTAATGCTTTAAAAAACCAGCTAAATATATCCTTTTTATGTTTTATAGAAGATTGAGTTAAACTTGCTTTTGCCTGAAGGACAGGGATCGGATCAATATCTATTCCTATAAACACTTGCTCCCATTCGAATGGCCTCATGAAGAATCGTACCACCACCCATCATGGGATCAAAAATAATTTTGCTTTCCAGGCCACCGGCTTCATAAAAATTTCGTTTTCCCGAATGCTGTACCAGTTGCTTAAGTATGTAACGAAAGGTGGTGCCAGACCGACGAGCCCACCATTTATGCAAATAAGTATTTGGTCTGTATAAATGCTTATTATATGACTCAAAAGCTGCAAGCTTATTAGCCTCATCTTCAGGGAAATATTTATCAATTGGTATTTCTGGGGGTATTTCCGACACACTGGTATTATCAAGCTGGCTGTCGTTAAAGTTCAAGGCTAATTGAAAAGATTGGCGCATCGATAAATCCCTATCTCTTGCGAAACAAAATTACCTGCAAACCAAAAGCCTGTGCATTACGGAGGAAATTGATGTGCTTCCCGTTCGCAGCAATAAATGGAAATGATTTGGAAGCAGCGCCCGGGAAAACAGGCTGTTTGGGTTTCCGTGATGAAGCGCACCCGGCCCATCTATTACTCAATTGGCGTGCAAACCAAATATCATAGTTTAAGCACCCTGTAAAATTATAAACTAATGTCCCCCAACTGCCTGCGATCCGGTCGCTCATACGCCGCCTGCTCTGCTTTGGCGGCTATTCGCTTCCTTCTCTCCACTACGGGCATAAGGCCAAGGGTCCAAGGGCTCAAGGGCTCAAGGGTCAAGGGAAACAGACCTGGAGAAGCGGAAGCCAAGGACGCCGTACCGGCGGACAGGCGGGTGGGTGTCACGAACCGCCGACCGGCAGTAGTGCGTGTCGTCGTACCAACTTCCGCCGCGGATCACCCCGTTAAAGCCTCTTGGGCTATCGATCCGGGCGCTTCCGTCATTCGGCCCATCATAGTAGCTGCTGTGCCAGTCATCCTCAACCCACTCCCAGACATTTCCGTGCATATCATACAGACCGAAGCTGTTCGGCTCCTTTTCACCCACAGGATGGAGTTGCCCGCCTGAATTTACACTATACCAACCTGCGCGGACAAGGTCTTCTTCCTCGTCACCCGAATAATAGATAGTTTGTGTGTTTGCCCTGCATGCATATTCCCACTCCGCTTCAGTGGGCAGGCGCAGACCGGCCCATTTTGCGTATTTATTTGCGTCATCCAAGCTCACTCCCACAATCGGCTGCCTGGGCTGGTTAAACTGCCGGCTGGCCCAATATTCAGGTTCGCGTGAGTCCGGGTTTTCTTGAAGATACAGGCCATACTCCTCATTGGTCACCGGATATCTGCCCATATAGAAATCCGGGACATTTACCCTGTGCAAAGGCCACTCGTTGTCATAATTCCCCTCTTCCGATTCAGGCGAGCCCATCATGAATACCCCTCCGGGAATCCTGATCAGTTCGTAGCCTCCCCGCTCTGCCGTGATAATATCCAGGAAGGCTTGTTCTTTTTTCCCGGTAATCCATTTGCGGATATCAAACGAGGAATGATTAGCCAGTTTTTGTTTAATCCCTTCAATGGCACCAGGGTCCAGTCGTTCTGCGATTTTCAATGCATAAAGCTGGCGTTCCCATAGTTCTTTATCCTTTCCAGGGTGGATTTCCAGCAACTCAAAAAAAGGCTGGGCTGATTTTTCAGCGGCATCGGTTAAACACGCTTCAACAAGACTCGTATGTTTTATAAAGGCCGGCAGTTTTACAACTTCCCGCATATAAGGCTTAAAAAGGGATGGATCTTCAAGGGCAAGCATGAGCAAACCAACCTCCTGCCACCATGATTCTCCAAAATGCAAAGCCAGTTCACGTAAAATAGTCTTATCTTCCAATGCCCTGCTGCGAATTTCCCGCGCAGCCAGGTATTCCTGAAAACCAAGGTGCATGAATCCGTAGTTTTCTTGGTCCCAGCCTGTCAGCAGGCCGCTGTCGTCGCGGATCGTACGGAGAAAATCCCCGGTTGTGCCGTCCTTCCAGTTCACAGCTTTTAAAGCAGGCTCAATGTAAGGCTTAAGTTCCTCGGCCGTTGCCTGGGTCCTTCCCTTCTTTGAATGCAGCCAGTATGCCGCGGGCTGCAGGGCCCTGCATCCATCGCGGGCGGTTACACCCACTTTAAGCCCCTTTGCCTGCCGCCAATGTTCCAGGAGCACATTGATGCACTCTTCGTAAAGCCGGGCCCGCTTGCGCGGGAGCCCTCCCCTGTGCCGGTGCACAAGACAGATATTTGTGAGCAGCAGGGGGTTGCGGGTAAGTTCAAAAACACGGCTGGTCCTGAAATCAGGCTCTTGAAGACGTTTAATCAGATTGTCCGCCTTTTCAGCGGCAATACCCTTGGCCAGCTCAGGGTCTTTTGCCAGGCCCTTTTCTACGACTCTGTACCAGTTGTGGACAAACCTCTCCACCTGGTCCCCGGTAAGTGGACGCACGTGCATCTCCAGGAAGCCCTCGTTGAGACGCACCGTGGGACTGTACCCCGCAAAACGGCAGGTAACTACAAATCGGCAATTAGAATAAACAGAAAGGGCCTCCATGATCCATTTCGCCACCTGTTCACGTTGGGAGATATCTGCCACTTCATCAAGTCCGTCCAGCAGGAAAAGCAGGTTTTCCCGTTTGAGCAGCCCCTTGCCAAAGCCTTTAGGGGTTTTATAATGGCGACTGTCAAGCTGTTCCTCTATAAAGACGTCCAGGCTTCTGTCAATGTTTTCAAGTTCCCTTAAGGGCAGAAACACGGGCAACATCCCAGATGGAAGGGCCAGGGACTCAGGGCCTTCACGCAGACACCACAGCAGCAGCCTTTTCAAGTGTGTGGTTTTACCTGACCCAGGATCTCCCAAGATAACAAGGTGCTTTTGCCCGCGCCTTTCGGATTGGCGAAAGGCCTCAAGTAGCGAGATCTCAAGGCCGGCATCGTTGCGCTTAAGACATTTCTCGGCATGCTCCGAGCTTAGAAAGCGCTCATCATCAAAGCCCCTCAAGTCCAGCATGGCGCGCAGGGGTACGAAAATATCCTCTATGTCAATGCTTACCTTGAGATGAGTAACAAAACCAGCCACAGGCAAGGTTGAGTGCAGGGCCTCTGCCTTTTGACGATAATCCCTGATTTCGTCATCCATGTTAGAATCTGACTGGAGCGTTGCATCAGATACCTTTTTGTCTTCTTTGTCTTTGCCAAATGTTGAAAACACTTTTTTAAATGTTACTGTTTGGCCCTGCTTCCAGGCATTACCTCCATTTACAGGCAGAGTATCACCTATCCACTTCTTTTGTTTATTTGAATAAGCTCGACACCACCGGGAAATTTTATTTTTTTTAATTTGAATGATTTGATACTGGTTGGGAATTTCAGATGGCAGGTTTTTGGGTTTTAACGCTGCGCTTCCTGTAGCCAAAATAGGACACACGTTTGTGAGCCAGTCCATATCTGCATCATGAACATGGCCATGTAAAATCAAATTGAATGATTCTTTTAAATATCTTTTCAGATTCTTTTCATCGCGTAAATTAGCATCATCTTCCGTTGCATTGCGCCTTACATTGTGATGAACCGCAGCGATGCGAAACCACCCTCTTTTTATATATGCTTTCAGTTCATCATCAAACCATCTATATTGATTTTCGCCACACCATCCATAGTGATCATTATCATGATGACTTTCTTTTATTGTGGAATTTAAGCCTGCAACAACGAGTTCTAAATCTTCAAAAACAAATAGAGTCCACGGTTTCTCTTTTGTGAATGTAATGCCTGGAAAATCTTTGTAAAAATTATCGAAGAATTCCTTATAAGATTTCCACTTTCTCCAGTATGGTTCTATCGGTTCTTCTTCATTTCCCTTGCACTCTAAAAAGTATGCCTCACAAAATGATCGATTTATATCATGATTACCTGGGACAAGAGCTACTTTCCCTCTGGTTAATTTCGTAAAGTCAATCACACCATCTATAAACGAGGAAAAATCATCATATTCTTTCCTCATTCCCAGCTCAACAAGATCGCCTGTCAATACAATAAGCTCAGGAGTTAAACCATAATCATCTCTCATCTCTTTGAGATCATCAGTAAGCCTTCCAAGAAGGGTTTCAATGCTTCCATCCTCAGTTTTAACATTAACCCCAAAACGATGATTTGCTCCGAACTGTATATCGGACAAATGAAGAATGGTTATTGATTTTTTTTCAGACATTTTACAATAGTCTTTTAATTATTCTTTTAGCGAGGCCATCTTCTATTTCTGTATGCCTTGGGATAGGTTGGCTTTTTCCTGATTGGGGATTTTTATACCAATCATGATTAGCGCCATGGCGCACAAAAAAACAACCGTTTGACTTAATTATTTTAATCAATTTTTTTCTTTTCAAATTGCCACTTCCAATAGCTGAAAAGGTTCTGCATCAGGCACCAAACCTTGATTAATATCATTATAAATTTCTATTAAATTTTCTCTTAATTCATCCACTGTTTTACCTTGACTTTCATAATCGGGATATTCTTGAATATGCCCGATAAACCATTTTTTTTCTTTTTTATAGACTATATTTAATTTCATGCATGTCTCCTTTTTATTTTAATTTTTTATGTCTGACAAAAAATAGAGAGCCAAGCTATTTTTTATTAAAGCTAATTAATACACTCAAACAGTCAAACTTTTTCAAATTGAACAATATGCAGGCTATTCTCAACTGCCCCTACGTGACAGGATAAGGATTCCACTAACGTGGATACGCCCCCATTTAGAACATCGGGAATACAGGCCGTTCCGGTCGCCCATACGCCGCCTGCTCCGCTTTGGCGGCTACTCGCTCCCTTCTCTCCGCTGCGGGTCGAATGCCAAGGGTCCAAGGGCTCAAGGGCCAAGGGAAACAGACCTGGAAAGGCGAAAACCAAGGCGGTAGTAGCGGTAGTCGGGCAGGTAGATGCGACTAATCATCGACCGGCAATCGTGCGCGCCGCCGCCCCAACTGCCGCCGCGAATCACTCGGATAGAGCCTCCTTCTTTATACAAATTCCGGTTCCACTCCCAGACGTTGCCTGACATATCAAGGTGACCGCCAGGCGCTGCTCCAGCCGGATAAATACCCACAGGGGTCGAAACGCCAACATTTCCATTAAAATTCAGCAGTTCCGGATTCGGCTCATCATCTCCCCAGGGATATTCACCGTTGGGGTTTTTAGCCGACATTTCCCATTCCTTTTCCATGGGCAGACGATAGGAAAGATTAGTCCGCGCGGTCAGCCAGTTGCAGTAGGCTCTGGCCTCGTACCAAGAAACCCCGGTCACCGGCCGGTTTTGATGCTCAAGCTGTTCATCCCAGTCTTTGGGTACGGTCCATCTTTTCTCTTCTTTCATGCCCCACCATTCTTCTTCCCAGTATTGAGGGTCCCTGTACCCGTTGTTTTCAATAAAGCAATGATATTCCGCCACGGTCACTGGATACCTGCCCAGGAGAACTCCCTCCATTCCCGGAACAGAAAGCATCTCAGGGGCAAGCGAGTCAATCCGCGGATCACCTGCCTGACCCAGGGTCTCGGCTGCGGCTATACGCTGATCGATTGGAACTTGTGAAGCACCCTCCAGAACGAAAATATCCATTACTCGGTCCCTGGCCTCTCCCCAGCAAAGCCGTACGGGCGGCTGATAGTCGTATACAGTATGGATGCGCAAGATCCTGCCGAGCACTCCGACGGCACGGGCAAGGGAAGTCAGACTTCCGTCCGCTGTACCCAGGACCCGGTCCACAAGGAGATTCAACTGCCTGCGCCCGGTCCAGGCCAGACATCCGGCAAAATGATCAAGTACCTCATCCCATTGCCGGTCATCCAGATGGGGTTTGACAGCATGCCACCATCCATCCGGTCCATCTGCATCAGTCAATTCCGCCAGGACTCGGGCAGCGTAATGCTCCTGAAAGGTACAATGCCAGAATTTAATATACCCTGACCCGGCCTGCTCAATAATGCCGCTGTCAAGCATCTCAGCTTCCAGAAAAAGTATTCCTTTTTTCCGCAAACGGTCGTGCTGCACTCCAAGTTCATCTAAAAACGGAACAGCAAGCTGTTCCGCAGCCCACGTGAGATCAGCCCTGACCTGTTTACCATCTTTGTGGCTGGTCATAGCCCATGAGAGCGCCTTGAAACACTCCTCGGCAAATGTATTAGAATAGCCTCTCTGTGTTCTGCGTTTCTCTTCTTTTGCATTGAGAAGCCACCTCAAAACCGCGGCCAGAAGATCGGCTTTGCCCTCAGGCAATTTTCTCTCATTCCAGTGAACCACGCACAGGCAGGTCAGCATCACGGGATTTTTGGCCATCCGGCGAATCCTGGGCATATTCAGGACCGCGGATTCCAGTTCCGGAAGATATGCCTTAGAGTCCCTTTCTTCTTCATCAGGGAACAGGGCATTTGCCCATTGGTTCAGAAATTTCTGGATCTCATCCCTTCCAAAAGAGTCGATATGTGCGGTCGCCATTTCTTCCAAAGCCGCAACAGCATGGTAACCAAACGGCCTGGAACTGAGCACAAAGAGATTATCCTCCCAATGATGAAGAATGGCATTGGTCACATCCACCATCTGTTTTCTGATATTTTGATCAGGCTCCTCATCCAGTCCGTCAAGGAGAACTGCACAATTCCCGTTATCGAGTAGTATTTGCAGCAGAGCGCTGTTTTCTTTGCCAAACAACTCTTCCATGGTCTGCAAAAGCACACGCCACGCCCCAGCGCCGTTGACCGCGGGACACCCTTTTTTCAAGATTTCGGCCAGGGAGGAAAGCCTGATAAGGATCGGTATTGGCGCAGGCTCATCCAATGAAAGGCCGAGATAGAGTTTTCTGGCAGGTTCGCCCTGTTCAAGAGCATCCTTTGCCAGAACACAGGCAATAAGCCGTAAAAAGGTAGTTTTTCCTCCGCCTGGCTCGCCGATAATCAACAGACGCCGGTAAGAGGAAAGCAAATGAGTGTAACCAAAGTTAAGCAACCATTTTTCCCTGTACATTCATCAAATTATATTCATCAGGAAAAAATGTATTGTTCTTAGCCTGTGTTGTGAAAAATTCCCAGTATTCATCCCAATCCTTACTTTTTGCCACTGAGCGTAACTTAAGAATTGAATCTGACCCGTTAATTCCCCACCGGGCACCTGATATTTCCATTCTATCCTTAACTACGTGACTGCAGGCCGATTCAACAACACCGGAACCTATTGGATAACCTTCGGATAGATACTGATCATATCTCATATATTCTTTATGGTTTTTCAAGTAGGTTATTACTTTTAAAAATTTATCACTTTGGGTTTTCTTCCACTCTTTGCTCAACATTTCTCTCTGCAACTC
>Ga0255390_1089_pt1 | contig 13322 bp, 14 predicted proteins | sample ANMaggSSYBR01H11_FD_182111 | JGI IMG/M metagenome (GOLD analysis project Ga0255390, IMG submission 182111) | Sediment cell enrichment communities from methane seep in Santa Monica Basin, California, United Staets - ANME aggregate JGI... | ecosystem: Environmental > Aquatic > Marine > Cold seeps >... | reverse complement strand
TAGAATGCATGTAAGCGTTCACGGCTACAGAATCATGCGCCTGATCATGTCAGGTCATCTTTTACATAACAGTACAGCCTTTTGCAGAAACAGATTGAACCATAGCTTACTGTTCATCAATCACTTAACGAGTGCAATACAAAAAAAGTGACATAGAACAAAACGTGATCATTTCGGTGTCAAAAAGCGCCAATTGAATGATGAATGTCGAAGTGTGAATGTTTTTTTTAAATTATTAAGTACCTTCCTTCGTAATTCGACATTCCTTGTTCGACATTCGACATTAAGGGCTCGGAAAAAAATAACTTGGCATTTTTGCATCCCGACTTCACCATATCTTTAACCGATCTTCAATCGCAAAAGTCCTCGAAATAGCTCGCTATTCCTGCGGTTTTGCTCAATCAGATCGATTAAATCTACGGCAAATTCGGGCGCAAATTCTACCAAGTTATTTTTGACCGAGCCCTAAGCTGATTAGACTGGTTCAACAATTACTTGATATAATTTATGTCACTTTTTTGTATTGCACCCTCACTTAACTGCTTGACCATTTCTGAAATAAGGGGGATGTAAAGCCTTTTCTTGGTATAGAAATTGCTTTAATTACTATGTTAATATACAGTTTTTGCAATTATTTGTTGAGTTTTGCAGTAGAGAGCATTTGTTGTTCAAAATACTGGCAATTCAGACCACTGCTGTCATGTAAGGTTTAAACTGTGGGGGGAAGGATGAGAATTATATCATTCAAGTATATTTTTGACCTGCCTGAGGGACGTCAGGTACAGATGGACATACAACTTGATTCACAACGTTTAAATATAATAAACAACTGTCCGTATGTCCTTCCAGAATGGGCAGCGCTTGACTTTTATCAATGCCCCCATTGTCCGCTGTCCGTTACAACCCATCCACACTGTCCTTTGGCAGCGAACCTGGTTAATATTATCAATCACCTTGATACCCTTCATTCCTACCAGCAGATCCGGGTCAAGGTGGTTATGAAAAACAGGACCTTCACCCAGGACACAACGATTCAAAAAGGGCTCAGTTCACTGATGGGCCTGGTAATTGCCACCAGCGGCTGTCCCCACACAACGTTTTTTAAATCCATGGCACGATTCCACCTTCCACTGGCTGATGAAGAAGAAACCATCAGCCGTGTGACATCTATGTATCTACTTGCGCAATATTTTCTGAAGAATGAAGGGAAACCTGCGGATTTTGAGTTAAAAGGGCTCATGGAACTATACGATAATATGCACATAATCAATAAGACAATCGCCATGCGGTTGAGGGCCGCAAGCAAAACAGATTCTACCGTTAATGCGATTGTTCTACTGGACGTGTTTACATTTGTGCTGCCCCTTTCCATAAAGACCTATCTTCAAGAAATCAGGCACCTGTTTGATCTTGACGGCTGAACGCCAAGCAAGTGGAATCTTCGTGCCACCGCTTCCCCTTTCTGCCAGTTATTGAACACTCTTCCCTTCTCTAATTTATTCCGTTATAATAGTAGGTTGGCCAGATAAACACTTCGCGAAAGCCCCATGTGGTGTTGAATATTGCACACTTTCAACTTTGCTCATCTTTTTCCTTTAAATCTTGCGTTAACTTCTGAATTTCGGCATCTTTTGCGGTAACTTTTTGTTGCAATTCATTCAAACTCTTTGATAAATTATTGTGACTACTCACGTAGTCAGGCTGAAGCTGTTTAGGCTGAAGGGGTCAGAAGAACACGATTGCCATACTTTTAGCGGAAACATCTGATTCTTGCACCAAAGATGGCTTTAAAATGCGCTTTTTCCTAACAGTCTTCAGCCTATCCACCTGAGTAGTTACTAAAGGAGCTAAAAACAACGCAATCTGACAGATACAGAGCTGTCGTGGAATTTCTTGAAGCATCAGAGTCTATCCTGAAATCCCCGCCTCCCCGGGAGTTGTGGCCTGATATTTCTACTGCATTGACAACCTATCTGGTCACAGTGGGAATTTTTCTCTGGTTTTTGGTCTGGATGTTTTCTTCAAAAATTTAAACAAAAAGGGCCGGCAATCTATATGATCGGAGTCGAATTTAACAAAGAAGATAGAAATATTACAGGATTTGAATGGGAAAGGATATGAAGGTGGATGGCTGCTATACACTTGATAACCAAATGCCTTCTGCCTGCAACGAAAAATATCTGAATATGCTAAAGGAAATCATCCTTTCCATTGTTGATACAAAAAAGGTGATGGTTTTCTTGTTTGGATCAAGAGTCTCCGGGCGACAAGGTTCAAGTGCGGATGCAGATATCGGCTTGCTTGCAGATGAAAAGCTTCCAGCAAATTTATATCATAAAATCCGAAATGCAATTGATGAATCCATCATTCCATGGGAGGTGGATATCATAGATTTCGCACGGGCAGACCAAACCTTCAAAGAAGAAACGTTAAAGGATATCATTATATGGAACATGCCGGAAGCTATGAAAAAAAGCTGATCTCATTGGAACAGGCGCTTGATTCTTTTGGAAAGGCAATGGCCATAGACGCTTCAAGTCTCGGAGATATTGTGCAGGATACGATCAAAAGCGGTCAGGTGCAGAAATTCGAGGTTTGCGTTGAACTGTTTTGGAAAATGATGAAAAAATTTCTATATGAAATTCATGGCGTTGAATCCGTTTCACCCAAAATGGCCATGAAACAGCTTTATCGCATCCAATATGCCAATGAAAAAAATTACGAGACATTAATCGAAATGATCAATGACCGAAACCGTTTAAACCACGTATACAACGAAGAGCAGTTTAACGAGATTTATTCGCGAATTACAGAATATCTGAAACTAATGCGAGTGATCGTAAATGGGGTGACAGGCCGGTCAACCAATCCTTGATAACAAATAGCGATCAAGAGACAAAGGCAAAAAAGCTTATGGGGCTTTCTGATAATTTTCAAGCAAGGAGGATTTAAGAAAAAATTTCGACCATTTTTATAAGATCAGGCGATATTCGGATTTCGGATTTTGAAGTCCCCAGAAACTCCTAATATTAAAGCTTTAGGAACGTGGACGAAATAACTTCCTCAAGTAGGCGCACAGATTTGGGTCGAATTTGTTCGATCTCAGATCACAAAAGTTGAAGGAATAGCGAGCTATTTCAATAGTTTTGTGATTTGAGACCGGACAAAGGCGGCCTGAAGCTGTGATGCATAGTTGGGGAAGTTATTTCGTCCACGTTCCTTAGCACCGACTTTGACGTTTTCATGGAAGATACCATTTTTGTTTGATTCTGCCATAAAAATGTATTATTTTTTAATATGTAAAAAGGAGAAATAATAACATGGCTACCTTAGCAAAACTTTACCCTATCTTAAAAGACCTTGGACTTGAAGACCAAAAAGCGAATGAATTCGTTGAAATAATAGATGAATCACGCAAAGAAGGGTTAGCTACCAGAGAGGATATTAAAGACTTGGAAATCCGATTTAAAGAGGATATCAAAGACTTGGAAATCCGATTGGTAAAATGGATCATTGGATTAATGATAGTTCAAACCTCCATAAGCATAGCTTTGCTGAAACTATTCTAACACTCATACCCCCCACCTATCGGCCGTTCATCCAGCGGTATCTACGCTTAGCTCCGTCAATCGCCAATCAATCCCCCTGCCCTATGTCGATTTTTGAACACCCTCCGTTTTTCACTCTTGTCATTAAATATCAATGCGTTAGCCAAAAAGACCACCCCTGAACAACCTCCTGAAGTGTTGTATATTGAACACTCTTAACTTTCGCCCAATTGAAAAAAGTCTCTTTCTCCGTGGAAAGAAAAAATATGTCCTCATCCTCTTGAAAATACAGAGAAACCTGTTTTTCCTTTGACAATTGTGGCACACACATTGCACGGGTGCGGCTATAACTGGATCGCAAGGAAATATTGATGATACCCAGCTTAAAAAAGTATGGCCTTATGAGGCAGGTAGTTATATATTTTGTTTCTTTCTATAAGCGGAATATCCGAAACAATGAAAAAGTTAAGGAGTGAGGGAGTTCTGGAGGCCATGGCATCGGGAAAACCCGCGATTGTTTCTTCGTTGCCGGGACCTTCTCAACTGATAGAAGATGGAACAGATGGATTGATCGCGAGAGTAGGTGATGTGGAGAATCTAAAAAATAAGATTGAACATTTGGCCCGAGAAAGAACAGCGCGCGAGATGATGGGGCTAGCAGCGAGAAAAAAGGTTATAGGGAAATATACGTGGGAGAAGATAGGTGAGCATCTGGAGAGAACATTAAAAAACATAATATTTCTTCCTTAGATTCTCTGGCTACATAAGGCAATGAAGGAATAGAAGCGACGTCAGAGAGAAATATTTTAATAGCGGATGATTCGGACGCCTTTGCAGAGAAGGTTCTTCTCCTTTTGCGAAATAATCAAAATGGGAGGAGATAGCGGAAAAAGGAGCAAGCCAATGAGATTTCCTTACGGAGTATGTGATTTTAATAAGATTATAACAGACAAACTTTTCTATTGCGACAGGACAGACCGTATTGCAAGCCTTGAGAATACGGGATACTATCTCCTCCTTTTGCGTCCCCGCAGATTCGGGAAAAGCCTTCTCCTTTCCATGCTTGAAAACTATTATGATCTGGCCAGAAAAGAGAAGTTTCAGGAGCTCTTCGGCCATCTTTTGATCGGCAAAAATCCTACTCCATTGCACAACAAATATTTTATCCTTAAGTGGGATTTTTCCTGCGTCGATCCTTCAGGGAGCGCGGCAGATATCAAAAGAGCGTTTCATAATCATATAAATGCCTGCATTGAATCGTTTGTTATGTATTGCGAAGACTATCTGACCCGTGAAGTTAAAGTCGATTCCAGTGATGCCGTCAATTCAATCAAATCCCTCCTTTCTGTGATCCGCAAATCCGGCCATCCGGTTTATTTATTGATTGATGAATACGACAACTTTGCCAACGAGGTGATGATGGGAGTGCGGAGGGAGAAAAAAGATATCTACGAGGCTCTTGTTTATGAGGAGGGCCCATTAAAGACCCTCTTTAAGGCGGTCAAATCAGCCACGGATGGCTCCGGCTTTGATCGGAGTTTCATTACAGGTGTATCGCCTGTTGTAATGAGCGATATCACAAGCGGTTACAATATCGCTAAAAATATATATCTTGATTCCGAGTTTAACGATTTGTGCGGGTTTCATGAAAAAGAGATCGAAAAGGCATTGAAGACTATATCAGTGGAATGTGGGCTGAAAGAAAAGGATATTGCGGAAGCGCTGGATCTTATGTGTGTCTATTATAACGGATATAAATTTGTCCCGAATGCAGAAGATTCTATTTATAATCCCACTCTGGCAATCTATTTGGCTATGTTCGCGTTAAGTGTGGAAACTGACCCAAAGCAACATTCAATAAAGATTCAGCAGAAAAGTTTGGGTGTTGCTCTATAGATCGTCTCCATCCAAGATAATTGGGTAAATACTTTGTGGCAACACCATGAAAGTGCGCTAGCCAACTTTTTAATCGGCTGTGATAAGCATTAACATTTTGAATATGATAAGCACCCTTGATAACACTTTGTCCTTTACTGAGATTAACCGCTTCATGGGAAATTCCTTCAGTATGGCAAAAAGCCTTATAGGCTCTATTTCCATCGCTTACCAGTAATGCATCATGGTCAAGTACAAATTTTAAATAGGTCTCAAGCTGGGTTTTGCTTACCGGTCCTTTACCAGTAACAAAATCCAAAGTATGCCCTGAACGATCACGTGCTATCAGAATACAAACTTGCTCTTTAGAAAGTCCGCGCTTGGTTGCACTACCACCACGTTTCCGAGGTTTCCTGTCAAGCTTGCGGGATCCTTTGCTGGACTCAAGCAGGTAGGTTTCATCAGCTTCCGTGATTCCTTGAAGCACTGTCGGGTGATCGAGTTTGACCCATGTTAAAAAACGATGGCGCCATCGAAAGGAAGTGGTACGATGAAGACCAACGACTGTCGCAGCTTTCCGTATGGTCAAAGAGTCTGCAAGTGCTTTGAAATAGTTCAACCACTTATTTTTGTGACGGAGACGTGTAAAGGGAGTACCGGTAAGGGCATTGAATGTTTTCTTACACTCCCTGCAACGGTAGCGCTGAAGTTTATTTGCGAATCCATGTCTGTAGTAGCGATTATGGCCGCAAAACGGGCAGACACCATCAGCATCAAATCGAGATTCAATGATTTCGACAACTTGGGTCTCATCTGAGAGATGAGAAAGAGCTGTTAGTAAGGCATTTCGTTGACGGTGATCCATCTGGTTGACTTGGGCAAACATTTGTGCAAACTTATTGGTTTCCATGGAGTCCCCCTTTTTTGATAGTATATCAAAAAGATAAGGACAATGGAGCATATTTCAACATTTAACGCGAACATAGCCTTTTTTATTGCTTGATACCTCCGATACTATATGGTTCAAAGCGGTCAGGACCCGCCATACACTGAGGAAAACTGAGCAAAAAGGGGGAAGATGGGATTGAGTTCCTGTTCCGGGAGCCTGATACCCTTGAAGAAGTTTCAATGTTTGGGTAGCGTGACAGGTATTTTGCCCTATTATGAATCCTACAAAATTTGACATTAAACCCGGCAAATCCGAACGTATCCGTGTTGAAATCAAGCACGCCGGCAAATGGCCCGTGTACGGCAGACTTTTTTTTGCTGTCAAAGGAATGGGAGGCAGCCGGCCTGCCGAGGTTCCGGTTATGATCTTGCCTAAAGGTGTTAAACTTAATCCTTTGGGCAGTATAGCGGATCTTGAAGTCCTTTCTGTAAAAGACGGTAAATCAGTTAGAATTTCGGGCAAGCTGAAAAATACCGGTAATGCACACTTAGATGACATTTCTGCTGAAATATCCATAAAAGATTTCCTGGATAATCCTGTGAAAAAACACAGGGCTTCCGTGAGCCGGAAGATTCTTTTCCCGGCTGAAAAAACCCGTCTGTTCAGTGATTTCCCCATAGCTGATCTGAAAGATGATATCTATAAGGCTGTTTTCGTTGTGAAATCTAAGGGCGCTAAGACAATCAGCAATAGTTTCCGGTTTAAGGTGGACAGTGAAAGTGATGAAGTTGTTCGTCTGGTTGATTAGATGTTAACCACGAATTACGCTAATTACACGAATTTTATAAAGAAAGGGCGGTTGATAATTAGTGTAATTAGCGTAATTAGCGGTTAGTTATTATTTAGGGTAGTCTCTCACAGCTCGAAACTTTTCAGGAGAAAAACAATGTCATCAAGAAAATTAATCAGTTTTGACTGGGCCATGAAACGTCTTTTACGAAGCAAGGCCAATTTTGAGATCCTCGAAGGTTTTCTTGGCGAACTTATTAGGGAAGACATTACTATCCTCGAAGTTCTTGAAAGTGAAAGCAATAAAGAAGATCGTGCAGATAAATTTAACAGAGTTGACTTAAAGGTCAGAAATGAAAAAAACGAAATAATCATTATAGAAGTACAATATCAACGGGAATTTGATTATCTGCAGAGAATACTTTACGGCACATCCAGTGTAATCACCGAGCATATTGATGAGAACGAACCTTACTCAAAGGTAGTAAAGGTTATTTCAGTTAACATTCTCTATTTTGATCTGGGTCAGGGAGAAGATTATATTTATCATGGTACCACATCATTTCAAGGCCTGCATACCCATAACGAATTGATTTTAGATGAAAATCAGCAAGTTTTGTATGGCAAAAAAAAGATTTTTGAACTGTTTCCAGAATACTATTTAATCAGGACAAATAGTTTTGATGATATAGCAAAAAATACTCTGGATGAATGGATATATTTTTTAAAAAATGAGAAGATAGAAGATACTTTCAAGGCTAAAGGCTTACAGAAAGCCAAAGAGCAGCTTGATATGCTCAAACTTTCCGATGACGAACGTATTGAGTATAATCGTTATGTTGACAATCTGCATTATCAAGCCAGTATGGTAGAATCATCATATGGTATCGGCAAACTGAAAGGCAGAGAAGAAGGCAGAAAAGAAGGCGAAGAACGTGGCAGAAAACATGTGGCGATCAATTTGCTGGACGTATTGGATGATGCTGCTATTGCAAAGAAAACCGGTTTTTCTCTTGAAGAAGTGGAAAAACTGAGAAGAAATAATAAAAATCAATGAAGTAGCGTCCCATGTTGCCCCTTTTTAGGAAGGAGTTGAATAAAACCACGAATTACGCTAATTACACGAATTATTTTATAAAGAAAGAGTAGTTGGTTAATTAGTGTAATTAGCGTAATTAGCGGTTAATTATTATTAAGTGAAATTAGCGGTTGGTTATTATTCATGGAAAATTTGTTATACAAAGATGAGGTTTATAAAATAATTGGTGCATCCATGGAGGTGCATAAGGAGCTTGGACCTGGTTTTCTTGAAGCAGTTTATCAGGAAGCCCTTCAAATTGAATTTGATATTCAAAATATTCCATACCTTTCACAACAAAAAATAGAGATATATTACAAGAATCATAAGCTGAAAAAATATTATGTTCCTGATTTTCTAGTTTTTGAACACATTGTAATAGAAATCAAATCTATGAAGACAATAACCCGCATAGAAGAGGCGCAAATAATTAACAGCATCAAAAGCTGCAAAAAGGAGTTGGGGCTGCTCATTAATTTTGGTGAGTTATCTTTGAACTGGAAACGATACATATATACTGACAAATATTAACCACGAATTACGCTAATTACGCTAATTACGCTAATTATAGATAAAAAACGATACATATATACAATTAATTCGTGTAATTCGCGGTTGGATTTATAATAGATATTTAAACCGCAGTCGTTATAGATTTACCGGAAGAGCTATACCTTTGATAACTTTTCCAAATTAATCACAAAAATGCGCAAACATAAAACAATCCGTTTATCAAGCACATGGCTTGCATTTACGACTCTCCTTTTGTGTTTGATGACAAATGGCAACTTGCTGAAAAAACATCAATAAGGCACTTAGACCCACAAACTTGCTGACGGATTTTGAACACCCTTCCAATCTTGCTGCTTTAGCATTAATATCACCATATTATCCCGAATATACTTATAATTCAACTAACAGGCATGCCTGTTTTTGAACACTTTTCCAACACCAAATCAAACATTAACAAAATGAAAAAAAACTATTAAGTGTATTGGCAATCGTAGCAGCTATGGCATTTATCGCCGTACCTTCTGTTTTTTTCAACCGTGAATCGATTGTTTTTTTGTTGTGCTGTTATCCTGTGGATGCTATTTAGAACTATGAGAAAAAAACGGTTGCATAGTTCATTGGAAAAACTGTGAACTGTGAACCGACAACCGTGAACGGCTACAAAGATGATAACCCGCATAGAAGAGACACAGCATAAAAAGCTGTGGCAAAGAGATGAGAGAAAGAGAACTGATAGAAAAGAATATGACTTTAGGTATTGAATTTAGCAAATATATTTTTGAACACCCAAAATTTGAAGATAAGATACCGAAAGGGGCGCAAGTTGTACTCCTTCCTGAGTATGATGAAGAACTGTCTACTTATAATTTAAGGATAGCAAAAAAACAGAGAGAAAAAGGACAGCCTATAGTTTATGTGAAGATCGAGAAATTATTAGCTCCGAGGCTATCAAGGGTTTCCAAGGCTGCGCTGGAAGTAAAATATGGCTAAATACATGTGCAATGTAAATCGCCTTGTTTTCGGCACACATTTTCCAAGCTTTTATGCTAAAAAAACTATCTGCATTTTTTGTTGAACGGATAAAATTTGTTGATTTTTATAGCCGGATGCTTTTTTAGGAAGGACAGGTAAACTAAAATGAGTATAGCAGTTAATTATAAAGAAACCATCATAAGGCAACTGGAAGACCTTTCCCCGGAATTAATCCAAGAGGTTATTGACTTTGCCGAATAAAAAAGGCGATATTGTTGTAGTTAAATTTCTTTTTATCCTATACAATTAATTAGCGTAATTCGTGTAATTAGCGGTTTAATTTGCCCTTCATTCCGTTGCCTCTCCATAAATAAATTCTGACACCCACCCCCTCCCGTTTATTACTTCCCCTTGTACGGCATATATCTTGCTTTCTTTATCTGAACAATAAAAGGAAACCGGATAGAGAGAAAATGACAGCCCACAAAACATATAGAATTTTTTTCAGACTATGGTCTATTGTCATAATCCTGGCCATGCTTTTGGTGCCACGACCGCTGGCGGCAGAAGGCCAGAGCGGAGATGGTGCTGTGAAATTCCGATTAACCAATCCGCAAACCCTTGCCATCTCTGATGATGGATCTCCTGTGACTGCCAGTATTGATGTTCCGTTTTCCGGCTCTGGCGGAAGCGAGGTTGTCAGTATTGAATGGATTGTTATAAGCAACGGCGGATTTGATATCAGTTTTTTGGCCGCGTCCCAGGACGATCCGAATAATCCTCGATTCAGCAAAGATGATGTAGATGCACCGGGACAAAACGTTTATCTTGAAACGATATTCGGGGTTGTGGTCTCAGGTGCAGGTATCAGTACGGAAAATAATACTTATTGGGGCGGTCCAGATGAAACCGCTGCAGCAACAGCCCCGGCAGGAACCGGCGCAAATCTGGTCAAAGTTTATAATGCTGCCACAGCAGCGCCGGACAGTCCTGATGAATCCATCGGCGTCATAATCCCGGGAGACACCACAGGCACTGCCACCGTGACACTGTATGCCAAAGGCATTTTTACAGGAGAAACGCAGCCCGGAAGTTATACTCTTGCTGTCAGCATCAGGGCCTGGCCGTGTGGACAGGAATGATCGGAATCACATGATTGTGAAAAGAATATTAAAATACATCCTGCCGGTTCTTTTGGTCCTTCTGTTTTTCCCTTCGTGGATATTGGCAGGACTGAAAGTGGCACCGGCAACTATATCCTGAATCTTCCCGATCGGGATTTTGCAAAAAATAACTTATTGATTTAATTGATCAAAAAATTTTTAGTGTAGTGACAATTGACCAATTTAGCCACTAAAACTGCTTCAAAATATAGCTTTAGAAGTAGAAAAATCACTCAAAATCTACAAAAAGTGTAGAAAATGCTATTTTTTCACCATTTTTGATGGTCGAATGAGACCCTTAAGAAGCTGGTTGGTCTCAATTGTTACTACACTAAAAAAATAACATTAAATAATATCAGGTGGTTAAAAATGTGTCAGTGTTGATCTGGAAGATTCCGGTATATGACCAGTATACGACTACAGAACATTTCCAGGGAAAAGGAGGAGCGTTTTGATATTTACCTTGAGAGTATTGAAAAAAGACTTGCAGAAGGCAGCGACAATATCTCTATGATCTCCTGGATCAAGGTTTCGCCTACATCGCTTATACTATCTCCAGGGGAAACAGGAAATATCAGTATTGAGATAGCTCCTCCTGAAAAAATAGTCGGAGATTTTAAGATTGCATTGATAGTGGATCAATCGCCTTACAGCTTGGCTCCTGCCCTGCCGGTAGACAATTCGGATGTTGCCGGCATACAGCTTGGAAAACACAGAAGAGCAGGACTCAGTATTCCGCGAAAGGGTAGTTTGACACTGATCAAGCAATTGAGCGTGGGCATTCCTGTCTATATCAGGGTGCAGCCGACCGGATTGCCCAAAACGCCCCCGCCGGTCAGGATGGAAGATCTTCTGATAGAGCCCGCCGGGAACGGGGAAGGATCTCTGCTGGCAAGTCTTATGGTGGAAAATACAGGGAACTTTGATCTTCAGGTGAGCGGGGCATGCCGAATTTTTGACCGTGCAAAAAAACAATTGCTCAAGATAACGGATCTTTCCGGCCGGATAGTGGTCATACAGCCAAAGGGTAAAAAATTGCTCAAGTTTGTTTTTTTTGATCCCCTTCCCAAAGGCCGCTATATTGCGTCAGCAGATTTGAAGCTCAAAAGCATCGGGTTTGAAAAAACCGGTAAAAAAGATGTTTCGGCGCCCTTAATGATAGATGCCGGGATGGCGGCAAGACTTAAAAGTCTGGCCGGCCCCGGCGGTATGAACAGGAATACACCCCGTGTTCCCCTGTTGGTCAGTCCTGCAAGAATTGATTTAAACTCTAAACGCAGCAGGGTTAAACCACTTACATTGAATATTACGAATCCAACCAGGAAAACGCTTGATATTCGCTCTTCATTTAAGATAGTCTCACAAAATAAAAATGGTGGTAAACCACAGATTGAGATCATGCCTGAAAGGCTCAGCATTAAACCCGGCAAGTCCGGACAAATTCGGATAAAAATAGGGCAGTTGAAAAATGGTAATTTTTATGGAAACCTGCTTTTCAGGGTCATTGGAATGGAGGCCAGCCTGCCGGCTACTGTTCCTGTGGCAATTGTTTTCAAATAAATATAGACTTTCAGGTAAATAATTTCACTGCGTTATCAGTCGTCGACGTATAACTAATACGCTTTCCTTTTTCTATCCTTGTGAAATTAATTATCTGAAAGTCTATAGAGGATCGGCAAGCGTAAAACATCATAACATAAAAGTAGAAGTTTCAGGATCTCTTCGGCCATCTTTTGAGAGGTAAAAGGTGAAAGCTCAAAGCTGAAAGGAAACAGATCTATGAAAAGACTTCCGATTGGTATTCAGACCTTCAGCAAGATACGCGAAGGCGGCTATTGCTATGTTGATAAAACGCCATTGATCCACGAATTAATAAATGGCGCAGGCGAGTATTACTTTCTTGCTCGTCCCCGCCGTTTTGGAAAATCCCTGCTGGTCAGCACATTAAAAGCAGTCTTTTCCACACAAAAAGAGCTTTTCATGGGTCTCTACCTTGAAAAAAATCGGGACTGGAACATTGAATATCCGGTTATTGATATCAGTTTTGGCGGGGGTGTTTTTGAAAGCAGGGAGATATTAGACAAAACCATTCATTCTATCCTGAATGGACATGCCTTGAATAATGGCATTGAACTTACAGAAGATGCCGTACACCTTAAATTTAAAGAACTGATACAGCAGCTTGGCAGCAAATATAACCAGCGCGTTGTTATCCTGGTGGATGAATATGACAAGCCGATTCTGGATAATATAGAAAAGACGGATATTGCCATAGAGATTCGGGAAGGCTTAAAGAGTTTTTTACTCGGTCATTAAAGACAGCGACGCGTATATAAAGTTTGCCTTTCTGACGGGTGTTAGCAAGTTCAGCAAGGTCAGTCTTTTTAGCGGATTAAACAACTTAAAAGACATAACTCTTGAGAAACGATATGCCACGTTATGCGGATATACGGAAGATGAGATCAAACAGGTATTTGCAGATTATCTGAACGGCG
>Ga0255390_1085_pt1 | contig 13550 bp, 10 predicted proteins | sample ANMaggSSYBR01H11_FD_182111 | JGI IMG/M metagenome (GOLD analysis project Ga0255390, IMG submission 182111) | Sediment cell enrichment communities from methane seep in Santa Monica Basin, California, United Staets - ANME aggregate JGI... | ecosystem: Environmental > Aquatic > Marine > Cold seeps >... | reverse complement strand
GTATATGAGACCCGCTGCTATTGGCACAGAAGAAACGGAACAGACGTAGAGAGGAATTCCTATAGCAAGCGCAGCGAGCAGACCCAGCGGACCTGCAAGAACCGGTATCTGTAGACTGCAGCCATGTCCATGCCGGCCCGCCTTATCCTCTCAGCCCTGAACGCGGTTTGTTTCACCATCAAAACAGCGAAGGGCGCGTAAAGAACAAGAAAAATGGCCGACACCAGGACAAGCTGCCTGAAAGGAAGCCTTTGCTTCCGCGGAACGGTGAAGTACAGAGCAAATCCCGCAGCAATGAACAGGCCAAACATATGCTGAATCAGCATTCCGGTAAGAGCAATTGGCACAACGAAATATAGTGCCTTCCTGCTGCAGTTCCATGCTCTGTCAGCAATATCGATGAAAAGAAAGCCAAAGCAGGAGATGATCCCGTAAAGCCATGCCTCCTGCCCCATCGATATCGCAAAAGGTGAAACCGACCATATCAGACCCGCCCATAGAGCCGATCTGAAACTTATTTTTCTTGATATGAAACACATGAGGGGAATGGCGGCAAGAGCAGAGGCAAGAGCCGGGATCATGCGCAGGCCAGCTTCACTCTGACCGAAAATGACTGTCGAGAATCTTATAAACAGAAAAGCCAGTGGAGGGTGGGGAGAACCGGCAATGGACAATTTCACAAGATCGATAGGATTCATATCCATGAGGCCTGCCGCATAGGCTTCATCAACCCATAGACTTTTGGATCCAATACAAATCAGTCGAAGTACGAATCCTGCGACAAATACCAGGAGATACGCAAGCCAATGGTTCTCAGCGATAAGTTTACTGCATTTTTTTATACCATTCACCGTCCAGTTCAATCTGTCAGAGTCGGAGATGAACCTAACAGATGTATCAGCGAATGGGTATAGCCCGCAGGAACCTGCATCCTCCCCCGCAGACTCTGTTGGAAGCACACAATGTACAATCTGAACGCGCGTTGTCTTTACGGAATTTCTCAACGAATTGAGATCGTGACAGCTCTTCGAATGATTTATCCAGGAGATTTCCAATTACGTACGGACTCTGCTCGCATACTCTCAGTTCTCCAGAGGGGCTTATCGCCCATTTTCCAGCTCCGCATATGCATGATCCGAATTTAATGCCTGGATAATCGTTGTGATGCAGGATACAGTTCTCTACCGGAATGGCAGCGTATACTGTCATTCCGGGGGACATGAGTGAGCTGTGGCTGGCGTTTTTCAGTGATGAATCAAGCTGCTCAATAGAAGGTCGAAGATGCCTGTTCTTAAAACCTGTTCCGCCAGGCACGAATCTGTTGAGGGCGACCGCGTCCGCGGAGAAAGCGTAGGCCAGATCAACAACCCGCTCGGCATCTCCTGGATTAAGTGAAGTTATTATATGTGAAACAGTAAGTCGGATTCCGACTGAGGCAGCGGCAAGTAAGGCCCGTTTCACATCGTGAAATCCATCGAAACCTGTCAGATTCCTGTATCCATCTCCAGTAATTGAAGGCACGGATACTTCAAGCCATGCAATGCCTGCTTCCTTTAACGATCTCGCGGTATCATGATCAAGGAGCATGCCATTAGTTGCAATTCCAACCAGTATTCCACGTTTACGAAACACGCTGACTATCTCGCAAATGTCTTGTCTTAAAAGAGGTTCTCCACCGGTAAGTGTAACCGAAACGGGATGTGCCGCCAGAATAGAATCCGCAAGGATCTCTATCTCTTGAACGGAGAGTTCCCGGGGGTATAGCTCACCTTCCGCCTTCCATACATTGTAGCAGTATACGCAGGCAAGATTACACCGAGGTGTAATCTCGAAAACGAATAAGGGATGTTTCATGTGGAAATCAGAAAAGCTCAAGATCCAGAAGAAGATCGTGCAGGGCAGGCAGCCTGTCCCGGGTGCGGCTTATGGATCTTTCCATATCCTCCAGATCCTCGAGCAGTACACAGCGCTCCTCTTCATTGTTTACTCCTGAATTTTCAAGGCTGTCCAGTACCGCGGTTTTAATGCTGTCGAGATAAGGCGGTATCAGATCGGCCTCAAGAGGCCATCTGACCGACCAGAGAACCCCTGCGTAACCGACTCTTTCGCTGACAGTCTCCAGAAGGAAATAGGTGTCAATTGAAGATCTTAGATTGCTGAAGGCGGTTATCATTTCCCCGGAGGAGATGAGGCCCTCCTCCCTGAGACGGATAACGGTATCGAGCCTGGCTTCAATCTGAGAGACAAGATAATCAGTCTGCTCTGAAACGGGCGGCGGCATCATCCTTGTCAGGGAAAACATCGAACCGTAGGAAAGAAATGTAAGCCTGTCGGTTGCCAGTTTGTGGAGGAGGCCGATATCGAGGGAGTCAATTCCAATTTCTTCCGCGATTCCCATGAGTTCGACATAACTGTTGTCCAGCTCAGTCCTGATTTTGTCGATTGTTTCATAATCAAGATCGCTGGAGCTGTGATTAACGTCAGCTTGTTCCATATTGTTCAGTTTCTTCCAGATTCTCTTGAATTCCTGCCACTGAGGATTGCTCCAAAGAGCCGAAGTTCTGGCGAGCAGGGATCGCGACAAATCAACGCTCGAACCGGGGTTATCAACTGCACCGCTCCGGTTGCTGTTCTGATCTGAAGCTGAAGCGGCATTCAACGGTAGCAGACCCGCAGCAAACAAAATGCTCAAAGTCGGTGTAATCAGCCTATTCTGAAACCTGCTATTGTTCTCCATGTATTTCCTCCCTGATAACTTCATGAAGAGATAGTTAATCCATTACAGATAGTTCCATGGTATACGGGTATTTGACCGGAGAGTTCATAAGATTAGATTCATCTTATAAAAACAAAGAAGGAGTCTTAATGACTACAGTTATTGAACAGGTAAAAACAAAGAGCGAACTGAACGATTTCATCATGCTGCCTTACGAACTTTACAGGGATGATCCCCTCTGGATTCCCCCTCTTATCTCTCAGGAAAAGGCTCAGTTCAATCCGGATAAGAATCCCGCCTACAGATACTGTGATACCAGTTTCTTTCTAGCCCTGCGCGGTGGCAGAACTGTGGGCCGTATAGCCGCCATAGTAAACAGAAGGTACATTGAAAAACTGGAGCGAGACTGCGGAAGATTCGGATGGTTCGAATGCGAGAATAACCTGGAAACAGCCAATGCGCTTTTCAGCACTGCGGAGAACTGGCTCGCGGAAAAAGGCATGACAGTGATATCGGGCCCTATGGGTTTCACAGATAACGACATGACAGGATTTCTCATTGAGGGGTTCGATGAACTCCCCACAATAGCGGGTAGCTACAACCCACAGTGGTACAACGATATAATTACATCCAGAGGTTACGATAAGGAAGTTGACTACGTTGAATATAAGATAACAGTACCAAAGGCCTTTCCCGAGAAAGTGGAACGCCTGACAACCCTGATAAAGAAAAGAAGCAGGGTTAAAGTATTCAACGAAAAATCTAAAAAAAACCTCGCGAAGAGATGGGGACACCAGATTTTCGACGTTCTGAATGAATCCTACGAGAAGCTGTACGGTACGACTCTGTTGGATGAAAAGGAAATAGACTACTACATAAAAACCTATCTTGGGCAAGTTGATCCGGAGTTCATCAAACTCGCGGTTGACGGAGACAGGCTTGTGGGATTCATAATTGCGATGCCCAATCTTTCAAGGTCTTTCCAGAAGGCAAAAGGCAGGCTTTTTCCATTCGGTTTCATTCATATTCTCAGGGAAATGAAAAATAGCAGGACTTTGGATTTCTACCTTGCGGGCATCCTCCCTGCATACCAGGGGCAAGGTGTGGACGCTTTACTGGCCTACGAAATGGGAGTAAGCTCTTTCAAAAGAAAAATGGAATTTGCTGAGAGCAACCATGAATTGGAAGACAATAAAAAGATCCAGGCTATGTGGAAATTTTACGAAAAACGTCTTCACCGAAGAATCCGCGTCTATCAACGCACCCTGGGGACGTAGCACATAGGACAAATAGGGGAGGCAAATAGGGGTCAAATCTTTACTCTTGACATTAAATGTCAAGAGTAAAGATTTGACCCCTATAACATTTGACCCCTATAACACATCATTTGTTAATGATATAAACCGTCTTGCAATTCATGAATTCAAGCATACCACTTCTAGACAGTTCTCTACCAAAACCTGATAGACCAATTCCACCGAAGGGAAGCCTTGGATCAGACCGGACAAACGAGTTTACGAAGCAGGCTCCAGCGTTCAGCTCAAGGGCGATTCTTTCCCCCCTTCGACTGTTCCGCGTATATACGGAAGCTCCAAGTCCGTAGGATGTATCGTTGGCAATCACAACAGCTTCCCCCTCATCCTTCACTGAGCAGACAGCTGCTACAGGCCCGAAGGTTTCTTCATCAAAAACAGGCATACCCTTTCTACAACCCGTCAGAACGGTAGGCGGATAGAAAGCCCCAGGATGATCCGGAATTCTGCCGCCAGTAACTAATTTTGCCCCAAGCTCTATGCTCTTAGTAACCTGCCGGTGCAGATTATCACGAAGATCGTATCTGGCCATCGGTCCCAGATCAATTTTCATCTTCATCGGATCGCCCATCTTCCTTGCTTTCATCTCACCGATAAGTAAATCAAGGAATTCATCGTAAACACTTTCGATGACGATGAACCTCTTGGATGCAATACAGTTCTGTCCTGTATTGATAAGCCTGGAGAACGCTGTCTGCCTGGCTGCGTCCCTTAGATCCGCATCTTCAAGAATTATCGCGGGATCACTTCCTCCAAGTTCCAGCACGCACTTCTTTATGGACGACCCGGCTTCCAAGGCAACTGCGCTCCCTGCTTTTGCGCTTCCGGTAAGCGTAACAGCTTTAACCCTTTCGTCAGCAATTATTCCGCTGGATACTTCGTGAACGTTTTCCTCCGAAACAAGAACAACGTCAATCAGGCCTTTGGGAAATTCTGCCTCCCTGAACAGATCCCGGATGCGTATGGAACATCCCGAAACATTAGGAGCATGCTTGAGGATGAAGGAGTTCCCCGCCATTACAGCAGGTGCCGCGAACCGGAATAACTGCCAGAACGGAAAGTTCCATGGCATGACGGCATAGATAACTCCAAGAGGCTGATAGCACACATAGCTTATATCAGCATCACTCGCGATACTTTCTTCAGCAAGGAAATCAGAACCGTTTTCAGCGTAATACCTGCAAACCAATGCACATTTCTCAATTTCGGACTGCCCCTGCTCAACGGGCTTACCCATCTCCGCAGCCATCTCCACTGCCAGATGGTGTTTGCCCGATTCAAGAAGATTGGCAAGATTCAACAGCCGTTTCGATCGATAACTTATTCCGATGTCACGCCAGAATTCAAACGCTCTCTGAGATTTCTCAAGGATATCTAAAATTTCTTCCGAAGTATTCTCATTCCACGACCTGATTCTTTCCCCGGTGAAAGGATTTATCGACTGAAGCACTCTGCACCATCCCTGATAAAAGTGTCTGTTGTCTCAACTGTCATTTCAACTATACTACTATTTTGTGTTCTTTTAAAAGGGAAGTTAGCCTGATTCAACCAAAAACATGATGAAGGAGAATTGTGAAACCTGCAATACTCTCTGTTCTGTTTCTAATAATGGCATCGAGTATATCGAGCGCAGCCTTTCTGGCTTCCGCTGAATTTCTCGGTTTTTCAGATGATGGAGGTTATGCCGCATTTGAGCAATACTGGATTGCCGATGGAAGCGGATTCCCGGGCGCTGAAATCGTTGTAATATCTGTTCCGGATAGCAAAATCATCCGAAGATTTGAAATTCCATGGACCGAAGATATGATGTACGAGAACGGGTCGTATGTTTATTACGAGAACTCCATGAACCCGGCCAGAACGTTTCTTCAGGAGAAAGCATATCCGTATCTTGATAGTCTGGGAATCTCATCCGGGAACGAAGGTGTTCACTGTATCTGTCATCCGCTTACCGATACAGACGCGGAACCGGCAAGTGTATCATTCGTGACCTGGGCAGGCTCGCTGATGTACACAGGACCGGAATACAGACTCAGCATATTGAGCCACAAGGAAATGCCCGACTCCCCTCCGGACTGGCTTTCAATGTTCGATATGCCAGTTCTTCTGGAAGTACTGATCACGGATTCAAGCGGCAATACTGTCATGCATTACCTTGATGACTCACCGCAGCCAGTGTACGAATACATTTCAAATTACCGAATAAGAGATGTCTACGTTTTCAATGACAGCCTGGTGGCAATTATCATGAATACGACAGGACCAGGCTTCGAGGGACCTGACGGCATGTTCAGGATGGTTACCGGAGTTATCGGTCACTGAAGAAAAGGATTTTTTCTTCTCTCTTCTGATATGGTTGTTTCGGGGCCGTGACCGGGATGTACGATAGTCTCACCGGGAAGGCAAAGCAGCTTCTTCTTAATTGAAGAGACCAGCAAGTCGTAATCCCCTCCCGGGAGATCTGTTCTTCCTATGGATCCCTCGAAAAGAGCATCTCCGGTGAACACATGCCCCGGCAGGTATATACTGATGCCCCCGGGAGAATGCCCTGGTGTGTGAATTATTTTCAGTCTCAGATCGCCTGCAATGATTTCTTCCCCCCCTTGAAGCAGATCGGTGGGTTCGGGAGAATCTTCAAACTGCATGCTCCAGTAGTCAGCATGCTCCCGAGCATTTCTGAGATATTGCAGGTCGCTTGTATGAACATAAAGCCGGAGTGAATCGATATGAGTCATCAGGTAAGCATTTCCCCCTATATGATCGAAGTGTCCGTGGGTATCTATCAGCGCAACTGCTATCAGATCAAGCTCTTGAATTGACTTTATGATTTTTTCCCCGTGACCTCCAGGATCAATGATTACAGCTTCGTGAGAATGAGGACATCCAACTATGTAGCAATTCACATCGAGGGGGCCGGTAGGTATTCTGCGTATGATTGGCTTTATTTTCATCGTAATGAACTGACGCTTTCTCCAGAAATAAAGGACATTTTTTTGCAGCCTCCGTCACAAATTCTATATACATTCGCATTGTTCAGACTACTCAATACGCATGAATATAATCAATAGAGTCCGAAGTTCTCACCGAAATTTGCTCCCATTTATTATATTGCGGATTGATTCTGTGGGAAATACTCACGGGACTATCTGAAAGGTAGCGAATTTGAAGCTTTTATTTCTGTTCAATCTGCTTTTAATAACCTGCGCTTGCTTCTCACAGACAACTGTTCAGGCGGTACGAGTCTCCGAACCACCTGTCATCGATGGAATCCCTGATGATGTGGTCTGGAACAATGCAATTCCTGTTCTTGAAGATTTCATTCAGCATCGACCTGACTGCGGAGAGCCTATGACCGAGAAGACCGAAGTCAGGATTCTCTTCGATGACAGATCGATCTATTTCGCTTTCATGTTGCACGACAGTCATCCTGAGGAATTCACAAGAATAGTGGCTTCAAGGGACAACGATTTCTCCAGCGAGTGGGCAGGAATCTGGCTGGACACCTACAACGATGATAACAATGCCTACTACTTCTTCGTCAATATTGATAACGTACAGCAGGATGGCAGGTTGTGCGAAGCAAGCGGCTGGGATTCCAACTGGGATGGAATATGGGAAAGCGCTACTGCGGTTTCGGATTCAGCATGGACCGCGGAATTCGCGATTCCCTTTTCAGCTCTCTGTTATTCCGATGATGAAGAACAGGAATGGGGCATCAATTTCAAACGAACAATTACCAGAACTAATGAGAGCGCATTCCTGTTCAGAATGGCGGACAACGGCAGTATAGAGATCAAGAATTTCGGTAACCTCAGCGGTCTGAATTCGCTTCCCTCAACCCGGCGGATAGAATTGAGACCCTACGGAGCAGGACGCGTTCAGTACCTGCCTGACGCAGATGAAAAGTGGGATCCATGGTTTAATTCCGGCATTGACGCCAGAATCGGACTATCCTCCGAACTTCTGCTTGACCTTACGGTAAACCCTGATTTCGGTCAGGTTGAAGCTGACCCTACAGAGGCAAATTTATCCCACTGGGAAACCTACCTTTCGGAGAAAAGACCCTTCTTTCTGGAGGGCTCGGACATGTTCAGCATGCCTTTCTCGCTTTTTTACTCCAGACGAATAGGCTCTGTGGCGCCCAACGGCGATATCATTCCGATACTTGGTGGAGCCAAACTGACAGGTTCCACGAACGGATTCCGCATAGGATTCCTTAACGCTTACACTGGAACGGTAAAGGATGACGGCAATACTCTTGTGAATCCAACGAACTACACTGCCGGCAGGATTTTAAGGGAATTCGGTGAGGGAACCTACATCGGCTTCAGCGGTACCAGTACGGATATTCCCAGTTTCGATGGATCCGATTATGTGTATGGCAGATCGGGAGCTGTGGACGCCCAGATCAGTTTCCTTGATGACCACAGTATAAGTTCCGCCATCGCTGGTACCTGGAATTCTGAAGAGGGTGTATGGAAAGACAATTTCGCATACAGGGCAAACTACCGTTACGACAGCGACAGGTTCGATATCAGTGGCGGCAGTTCTTTCCGCGAGGAAAATTTCAACGCGAACATGACGGGCTACACCTCTTCCACTGGAGATGTGAATACGTGGTTCAATACTGGATTGTACCATCCCTTCTGCAACAGTGATGTATTTGATCACCTGGGGAGTTATTTATATGCATGGTTCGACCGAGCCCCGGGTGGTCCTGTAACAGGACGAGGCGCACAGCTAAGTTCAGGTTTAACATTCCGGAACAGGTATCATGTCAGTGTTAATTTTGGATTCGATGGATCATGGACAGACAGGTATGAGGGTCCCGATGGCACAGAATACGATGGAGGAATGGACATGGGATTCTCCTTCTCCACCGATTCCAGGAAGAAGCTTAGTGGATACCTCTGGGGCGGCACGAACACTTACTGCGAAGGCACACGCGGTTATACAGGAACATGTATAAATTATAAACCTGTATCGAATATTCTCCTCGAGGCTGATCTTGACTGGAGTTGGACTTCGGATGCTCGAAAGTACAACTGGAACTTCGACGGATGGGACAGAAGGGATACCGACTGGCGCTCCCTCGAGTTGAGCACGAATTGGATGTTTACCAACTACCTCAGCCTAAGGCTTACTTCTCAGGTTTCAAGATTCAGTACCGAATGGAATCTTGGAGAAAACACCAGGGATTTAAGCCACTGGATGAACGCACTTCTGAGCTGGCAGTTCAGACCTGGAAGCATGTTCTACTTCATGATAGGTGAAAACGCTGATCCGGATGAAATAACAGGAGAATTCGGAAAATCGGAGTTTACTGTTTTCACCAAACTCACATGGTTCCTTCCAATCTAAATTGAAATTGGATTTATAGAAGAAATTATTATAATCTTATTAAATATGACAATTTAATTTAATAATTCGTGTTAATTGTACCCACAAGTTGAAGAAGTGTGGTACGTCCCCGGGAAGAAGGTGGATACGTCGGCGGGGCCGGTTCCAGTAATTCTGAAGAAAATATCCTTAAGATCTTCCTTACCGATCTGATCGGTTCCGAAAATCTCCATCAGCCGTCCCTCATGTATAATACCCAGCCTGTCGCAGAAAATCCGTGCCACCGGAAGTGTATGGGTCGAAAGAATAATCCCGGCCCCCGCTTTTGCGGCGGCTCTGGCCATTCTGTTGAAAGTTTCAGCCGTTGCCGGGTCAAGCCCGACATGTGGTTCATCGATCACGTAAAGAATCGGACGGGCGATAAATGCTGAGGAGAGAACAACTCTCTGTATCATACCATGGGAATACCCCTCCGCTCTGCTGTCGAGCCAGTCACCCATGTCAAAAAGCTTCACATGAAAATCGATTCTTTTCTCCAGCTCGTCGGGAGGAATATCCCTCATTCTACCTGCAAACCTTAAAAATTCCCTGCCGGACAGCCTGGGGTATATCGTGGGTTCATCGGGCACATAGGCCAATTGAGCCCTTACACCTTCAGGATCTTCTGAAGCATCTATAGAATTAACAGTTATTCGACCCGTGTCGGGTACCACAAGCCCCGGGATCATTTTCAGTGTGGTTGTCTTACCCGCTCCGTTGGGACCGAGAAGTCCGAATATCTCACCTGCGGGGATTTCCAGTGAAAGGTCTATGACAGCTTCTTTATCCCCGTAGGTTTTTGAGAGATTTTCGATTTTGAGAATCATCCGTCCGCTTCTTCCATACACAGCAGAGCATGAACATAGGATTTAAGGTCAAAGTCAAGAAGATCGTCGCTTCCCTCGCCGACACCAATATACTTCACCGGGATATTCAGCTCGCTTGCCATAGCGAGAACGGAACCACCCCTGGCTGTTCCATCGAGCTTTGTAACCACCAGCCCTGTAATCGGCACGGCTTTCATAAACTGTTCAGCCTGAGCTTTTGCGTTCTGTCCCACAGTACCATCCAGAACAAGAAGTACCTCGTGGGGAGCGGACTCCATCGCTTTTCCGCACACTCTGTATATCTTGGCCAGTTCATCGAGAAGCCCTTTTTTATTGGGAAGTCTGCCCGCGGTATCTATTATCACCGAATCGTAGTGTCTGCTTTGCCCACGCTTAACAGCGTCGAATGCGACAGCGGCCGCATCGGATCCAGGTAATTGTGTAAGCAGTGCTGTACAGAGTTTCTCAGACCATATCGCAAGCTGTTCTGCCGCAGCGGCCCTGAACGTATCGGCACATGCCAGAAGCACCTTTTCGTTTCCCTTCTGAAGCCTTGCTGCCAGACGGGCAATAGTTGTGGTTTTCCCCGCTCCGTTAACTCCGACAACAACAGTAACACAGGGTTTCGCCTCAACCGTTTCAAACGCTGGTACAGGTACATTCTCTATCAGTATTTCCGCCAGCGCTTCCTTCCAGGACAAGCCTGATTTTTTGACTTTCCCGGGGAGTTCATTTATTACTTCCTCCGTAAGCTCCCAGCCCAGATCACTTCCCAGAAGAATCTCTTCCGCCTCTTCCATATCGGCATCTTCAATTGACTCACCACCGAAAAGCCGGTCGAGTTTTCCGGCAAGGGCATCGCTGCTTCTCCTGAGTTTTTGTTTGAGATTAAATCCCACCGGTACACTCAGCCTTCACTTATCTGACGGGCCTTTTCAAGGTTGACGGATGTCATGGATGAAACACCCTGTTCAGCCATGGTTATCCCGAAGAGACGATCTGCTGCTTCCATCGTCCTCTTGTTATGGGTGATGACAACGAACTGGGTTCTTCGCACAAATCCCTTGAGCAGGTTGATGAAGTTATCAACATTTGTATCATCCAGTGGCGCGTCAAGCTCGTCCAGTACGCAGAATGGAGACGGTTTCACAAGGTAGAGGGCAAAGAGAAGCGCGGCGGCTGTCATGGCTCTCTCACCGCTTGAAAGCGCGGTTATATTCTCAAGCTTCTTCCCTGGAGGTCTTGCAACTATCTGTACTCCACCTTCCAGAGGATCCTCCGAATCAAGAGCGATAATATCGGCCTCACCGCCACCGAAGAGGCTTGTAAACATTTCCTTAAAATGCTTTCGAACCTCGACGAAAGTCTCATCGAATTTGCGCTCGGCTGTCCGGTTGATCTCGCCGATTGCGTCCATAAGAGATTCCCTTGCATCGATCAGATCTGTCCTCTGTTCATCAAGAAAGTCAATACGCTTTCTAGCTTCTTCATGTTCGGTTACAGCCAGCATATTCACAGGCCCCAGGTTCTCTCTGTATCCGGTCTGCTTCTCGAGTTCAATTGAAAGTTTCTCCTGTGAATACTCCCAGTAGCGGCTCTTGTCATCGGGCAGAGTTAGATCCTTGGTGCTGAGTTCATCGTATAGACTTCTCACGGTTTCCATCTCACCGGATACCGAAGCCCTTTCCTCTCGCAAATCGGAAAGTTCATCTCTCTGCCGCATCAATTCTTCATCAGCCTGCTTAGATTTCTCAAGCCAGTCGGCTCGTTCCCGGCTAGCTTCGGCCCGGCTGCTTTCGGCTTCTTCCCTGCGGACGGATAGTTCATCCAGTTTTGATTTCAACTTCACAATAGTCTTATCAAGAGCAGCTACTGTGCTCTTCAGTTCCTTAATTTTCTCATCGATTTCTGCGCTTCCTGCCGCCGCCTCCGATGAATCTGCAAGCAGGCGCTTCCTCTCGATTTCCGTCTGTTTCAGGGATGTTTCAAGGGAAGACAGGTCCAGTTTCAACCGGTTCTCTTCCCTTATCAGGCTGTTCATCTTTGAGCCCAGGTTCTCCCTTCGCTCCTCAATCTCCTTCAGAGCGTCTGACAATCGTTCCATCTCTTCCCTGGAATGCTGCAGTTTTTTCGTACTACCCCTGGAGTCCTGTTCCCGAGAAGCCTGCTGGAGGCTCGGAAGCTTTTCTTCAATAATGTTTCTTTCGGAGACGAGTTCATTAATTCTTTTCCCGTAACCCTCAGCCGTGGCCTGCAGGGATGCCTCTTCCTTATCGCTTGCGGATATCTGCCTGCGAAGGTCTTCACGCATATGGTCAGACACTTTCAGCCTCTCCCTGAGCTCTTTTTCATATTCGCGGCGTATTTCCAGTATCTTCGAAATTTCAAGAACCTTCTTTTCCGCTTCCTGAGCCAGAGCTTCCCTTTCGATAACTCCTCCACCGGATTCTGGTATTCCCAGTCTAACGAGACCGTCCTTCCTGAATAGATCACCCTTTTCAGTTACGATATCCAGGTCTATACCGCTGAAAAACCACTGTGCAGCCCTTTCCCTGTCCGGGGCCACAACCGCTCCGGAAAGCAGATTTTTGAAACTGCTTCGGGAATCCTCTTCGAGGCAGTCCGGAAGCCAGATGGCCCCCTCAGGAATATCAGGTTCTGCTGATTTCGAAACGTTCAGATAATACCTTTCTCCATTGCTTCCATCGGGAAGTTCACCAGGGTTATCCCGTATCATCGAGTCCTGGAATGAATCAAGCCAGGCGCCTACTGCCATTCCCATTCCCCTGCGCACTTTCATGCAGGTGGATAGACTGTCAGATCCGGATGTGAGCTTCGCTTCCCTAAGGCCGCTGATCTTCGCTTCCAGCAGGCCTGCTTCCATCTCAAGGGAACGTATCTCCGATTGAACCTCCGAGATTCCGATGGAAATGTCTCCGCTTCCATCGCGAATTTCATCAAGTTCTATCTCAATTTCTTTCTTCCCGGTCCTGATCTCTACGAGACGTGTTTCCGTTTCTTTCAGACTTTTTCCCAGTTCTCCCGCGGTTGACTCAAGCTCTTCCGTTCGCTCGAGCGCGTATGCGAATTCCTGCCTGGCCCTCTCCCTGGTTCGAAGACCATCGGTATACTCCTTCTGAAGGGATTGTGCCGTATCAGATATTGTGCGGTATTTCTCTCTTGCTTTCTCAAGCTCAGAGGCTGATTCTCTGAAGCGTTTCTCAGCTTTTCCTGTATCGGATGCAGCTTTCGCAAGGTTTTTCGAAGCGTCAGTTATCTGTTCTGTCAATGATGTCTCTCGCTTAATAAGCTCTT
>Ga0255390_1088_pt1 | contig 13553 bp, 10 predicted proteins | sample ANMaggSSYBR01H11_FD_182111 | JGI IMG/M metagenome (GOLD analysis project Ga0255390, IMG submission 182111) | Sediment cell enrichment communities from methane seep in Santa Monica Basin, California, United Staets - ANME aggregate JGI... | ecosystem: Environmental > Aquatic > Marine > Cold seeps >... | reverse complement strand
AACAGGATTAATCTTCTCAGGAAACCGGAGGCTTTTCTCCATGCGTGTATCAGTCATTCTGGTTAATTACGGACAGTGGGAGCTTACGAAAAACTGTGTTGATTCTCTCGAACGCTCCGAGGGTATTAATATCAGTATAACTCTTGTGGATAACTGTTCTCCCGGACCGGTACCGGCGTGGGTGACCCGCAGAAGCGACCTCAGGTTCGTGCGTATGGAAGATAATACAGGCTTTGCGGGGGGGAACAACGCGGGATTCAGTATGTCACTTGATGATGAAGCGGAGTTCACTTTTTTTCTGAACAACGACGCCGAAGTCCTTCCGGAAACGGTTCGCAATCTGGCAGATTATCTGAGTATGAATGATGAATCCGGTATAGTAGCTCCTGCCATATACTGGAAATCGGATCCGGATAAACTCTGGAGCGCAGGCGGAAAACTCATCAAATGGAAAATGCGTTTCGAGCAGGTGGACTTTCCCGAAAAGAAGTACGGTCCCGAAGAGGGCATAAGGGTAGATTTTGTTTCAGGATGTGCCCTGATGATAAGGACAGATCTTTTCAGAAAAATTGGTGGTTTCAGAAAGGACTTCTTCATGTACTATGAGGATGCCGATCTGTGCCGTAAGGTTATCGAACAGGGTTATTCCATTGACGTTCTTCCTTCCGAGACGGTTCTTCACAGTGTAGCTTCGGGAAGCGGCGGAGAGCTTTCAAAAGTCGCTATATACTTTTCCGAACGTAACAGGATTGTACTTGCGCGCGATATGCTCTCGCCACTGACGAGATCTGTATTCCTTTTCTACAAGAGTGCCGTTTTGCTGGTGTTGTCAATGAAATTCCTCCTCTGGGAGGGGTCTGAACTGGTTCCGTGTATATGGCGGGGTTTCTTCGACGGCCTTTCCGGGAAAACCGGCTATTCAGATGTGATAGGAAAGCTCCTCTGACAGGAATTTGTGTAACTCTTTCCAAAAAACAAGCATTGGTTATCTTACAAGCTGTTATTACCTTCGATCCTGGTGTACTGGAGCGGGAGAACTGAAAAACGAATTCAGGAGAATTTTCGATATGATATGCAAGAAGTGCGGACATATATACGATGGAAGAGCGGTTGGTTTCAAAACCATCTGTGAAAACTGCAACGAATATCTTCACTCATGTATCAACTGTGCTCTTTACAATTCCAATACGGACAGGTGCCGATCGCTAACCACCGAAACCGTCAGGGATAGAAAAAGCAACAACTACTGCGAGGAGTTTATCCAAAACACGGACTCCCTGCCCGGAACGGACTCAACAAAAGAAAAGCCAGGTAACGATTTTGAAGCCCTTTTCGGGGCGGACGGGAAGTAATCTATATCACTCAATCTGCTTAGAACCGGGGAGAAACATGTGAGAATTCTTTCCCCTGACCTGAATGATATTACGGAATGTAAGCTCGGTTTTCGTGGTGTAGTTGTAGTACTCCTTCTTACCGCGCTATACTTCGTCAGTTTCTTTTATCTGCCCTCGATGATACGCCACCTGCTTCTCGCCGGAGTTGCATTGATCATCGTTCTTCTTGTTAGACCAAAACCAGCTTTCTGGCTCCCTTTTTTACCTTTGGTTTTCCTGGCAGGCGGCAGCACAATCCCAACGGGAGAGTTCAATCCGGCCATTGCGACCATAGCTATGGTAACATTTACATTCTTCTACATCAGTGACAGGATACTGTGGAACAAACCCCTGTTCGTGCCGTCCCGCTACCTCTTCTATCTTTTGATAGCGATATTTATTCAGGCGATTAGTGTATTCATCTCGGTCCATTTACAAGGGCAGCATGCATGGAATGCTATCCGGGATGGCAGTAGTATCTTTTTGTTTTTTCCTATTGCCGTGATCATTCCGTCTCTCTGCACGACCGAAAACAAATTCAATCAGCTGCTGAGGGCTGTGATGCTGACTCTTCTTGTAGCCGCAACTATTGCTGTATTGCAGTATATCTTAATCAAAGGTTTTTCGAGAGTAGATATGAGTCTTGGATATGTGTATCGAGGAAGGGTTTCCAGCCTGTTCCTGGGCAACCCCAATGCATTCGCTGGTTACCTTGAACTCTCTATACCTCTTTCAATTGCTATGTTCTTCAGAGAGAAGAAAGTAAAATGGAGAATCACCGCAGCCACCGCAGTCATTCTTGGTGTGGTCAGTGTTCTGTACACTTTCTCAAGGGGGGGGCTGATCTGTACTTTCATCGGATGCGGAATAACTCTGTTCTACATTTTCAGATCAAAAGTATGGATACCAATAATTCTGGGGGTTCTGATGGTAATCATCCTTGCAAGAAACGCGGATACATTCGAAAGACAGATGTCCTTCTTCTTGAACCCGAAGGCAAATCTAAACCAGCCTACTATCCTTCATAGATATGTTTCGTACAAGGGGTTTCTTAATCAGATTTCAGAATATCCGGTTACAGGTATAGGATGGGGAGCCAGGGAATTCTACTCGGGACGAACACTGATATACAGTTTCTGGGAAGTAAGACACTGCGTCAGTACGGAAACGATTCTAGAATTTGGAGGACTGAACAGTCTTTTTCTCAATCAGGCTGTGAAAGGGGGAATCATATCCCTGGTTTCCATTCTTCTGATGTTCGGGGCAATTCTTGCCGCGTTTATCAGGGCGTTACGGAATGGAGGAGGAATCCTTGCTGTAGCCCTTGCAGCGGGAATATTCAGTTTCATGATTCATCAGTTTATTGATAATACAATTCGTATACCGGCTGTAAACGCGCAATTCTGGATAATCTCAGGTTTGTTACTGATTCTCGCAGGATGCGAATTTCGGAAATACAATACAGAACAGGAATGAATCTGAAACGATTCGAAATGTAACAAAGCCTTTTCAATGAGAATGTTGACGGAGAATCATGAACCGTGTAACTTCTTTTTCCCGGATAAAAGTATGCGCTTAACCATATCAAGGTAAATACCGAAAGTCTTTGAACCGACAAGAGCTGTGATTGCAACGTAGATAATTATTCCCGGCACGATACTGAGCGAGAGTTTGAAGATCCTTTCGGAGAGAGCCGTATTCAGGTCTACAGGAAACAGCCGGCTGGACAGAAGAAGATATCCTATCATTACAGCAGCGGAAAATAAGAATTTCAGATATTCGGGAACGAAATCCGAACCGTTAATTCCCCCGAGTTTTTTCCTGAGGAAATACATAAGAAACAGGGTTTTGGCTCCGGAAGTCAGCGTAGTGGCAAGGGCAAGTCCATATATTCCAAGAGGTTGAAGTAGAATGACATTCAATAGAATGTTCGCCAGTACACACCAGATACCGAGCACTACCGGGGTAATTGTTTCTTTCAGAGAGTAGAAGGCCCTGTCTACTATTCGCCCTATCCCTAACTGGGCAAACCATGGAGAGTAGAATGCAAGGGTGTAACCAATACGCCGTGACTCTTCAGGGCCGAAATTGCCCCTCTGAAAGAGGATGGATATCAGAGGTACCGAAAGAACCATGAGAATTCCGGAAGCAGGGACCGTATAGTAGGAAATGTACTTTATAAAGCTTGCTATTTCGCCCTTTAGCTTGGTAAGGTTTTTCTCCGCGGCAATTCTTGAGAATGAAACCGCTGAAAGTATAAGAACCGGCTGTATGAGAACCATTCGAATAAGGTTCTTTATTCTTGAGGCATAGTCTATTGCAGTCACTGAACTTGCTCTGAGGAACGAAGCCAGAGCCTTGTCGGCCACAGGGCCAAGGAACCCGGTCAGGGTACCGATGATGATAGGAACAGCCAGCCTAACCAGTTCCTTGAAATCCCTGTTTCCCGGGTCAAGGACAAGACGAAGCCTTAAGTTGAGCCGGAAGGTTATTAAAGCGCACACGAAGAAGGAAACAAAGGCACCGATAAGACCCGATACTGGAATTATCATAACGCCGAATTTTCCATGACCGCAGATGATGACCAGATAAGAGACAAGGATCTGGAGTACCCTGACGAAACTAACCAGACCATACCTTTTTCCGTAGTTAAGAAAATTCTGAAGCACTCCTTCAATAGCATTCAGGAAAATCAGGGGGAGAAAAACCCAGAGTAATTTTGTAGCGAGTATTGTTGTAGAGGGTTCAATTCCGGGTCCTACGATACGGATCGCCAGAGAGCCGGAGGCCAAAACCAGCCCGATAAAAACCACTCCTGTGAGGGACATCCAGTTAATTATCCTGCTGATCAGCCTGTTGGCTGCGTCATTGCCCTGGTTAAGTCTTACCCTGGAGTATATTGGCATGAATGCCGAGCTGAACGCTGTTGAGATAAGCTGCTGAAGCAGTAGAGGAATAACCATAGCGATGGAAACCGCATCTGTTTGCCAGGTTGTGCCGAATATCCGGGCTATTTCAGCAAATCGGAGATACGTTATAAAGGCTATCAGCATATTTCCCAGGGAAAGAAATGAAAATCCAGCCCCCTTGGTCTTGGCGGATCCCAGCCAATTCAGAACTTTACTCAAGAAATCCCCTTCAGACATTCGTTCATAAAATTTTTCCCGTAAGGAAAAGAAAGCTTTCCCATTGCTACGGGGAACCAGAATTCCACTAAAACAACACAATACTATATGCATTTAAAGACTGTTTTAAAAGGAAAAGAGTTTCCTCCAATCTGTCCGAACCTGTGGATGAGCTTTGTCAGGGGAATACCTGTGCTTATATTGCGATCTGGAGGTAATGGCTTGGAAAAAGTAGCTGTGTTGCTGGTAAACCTGGATCAGTGGGAGCTCACCAGGCAGTGTGTGAATTCTATTATTCGCTCCCGAGACGTTCAGGTAATACCGATGCTGGTTGACAACGGCTCTGAATCGGGAGTACCTGACTGGGTCGAAAAAGTACCAGGGATAAACTTTTGCAGGACCGGAGAAAACCTCGGATTCGCCGGCGGCAACAACAGGGCTTTCTCTCTCTTCGATGACAAAGAGATTCCCTGGACTTTCGTTCTTAACAACGATACAACCGTGACTCCCAATACAGTGCGGCTTCTGGTGGAATTCCTGCAGGAGCGGCCTGATGTTGGTATTGTTACTCCTCCTATCTTCTACGCTGACAGGCCCGATCTGGTCTGGAGCGCAGGAGGGAGTCTGAGCAGACTGCGCATGCTTTTCCGCCAGGACATTTACCCCACCAGAAACAGCCTTCCCTCTCAACCGGAGGAGACCGGTTTCGCCAGTGGTTGCGCAATGATGATGCGCTCATCTCTTTACAGGCAGCTGGGAGGCTTTAGAGAGGATTTTTTCCTTTATTACGAAGATAGCCTGATGAGTCTTAACTGCCTTCGCATGGGGAAACGTATCTTTCTTCATCCAGGAGGAGAGGTACTTCACTATGTATCGGCTACAGCCGGAGGCAGGATGTCGCCAATCTCCATATACTTCACCCACCGAAACCGATATCTGTTGGCCAGAGAGGAACTCTCAAAAGTGGAGTTGGCGGCTTTCACTTCGTACTATCTGGCGGTTTCCGCCATCAAAACGTTCATATATCCTGTGAAAAACGGTTTTCAGCTGACCCTGTGGCTCTGGAAAGCGGTTCAGGACGGACTGAAAGGCCGGGCAGGAGGGTTCCCGGAGGGACTCCATTGACCGAAAAGAGATAGTTGATGGATATTGAAAATTACTTCAGGAAACTTCACTTCATCGGGTAAGCAGGCAGCTAAATCAACTCAGTTCTTTCTGGAAGCCTTTTCCATCAGATCTGCTATAGATTCTGCCTCAACTCGGCTCGAACGGTGCGATATAACGAACTCCCTGCCCGTTTTTCCCATTTCCAAAGCATGCCGGTGGTTTCTGCAGAAATATTGGATTGCCTCCGCAATGGAGTTAACATCAACCGGGATCAGCAGACCGTTCTCGCCATCTATTACATTTTCCCTGAACCCACCCTGATTCACAGCCACAACCGGCGTTCCGCAGGCCATGGCTTCCAGCGGAACCAGACCGTAGGGTTCGTTGCGTTGGGGACAGACTACCGCTAGCGCGTTTCTGTAGAGTTCCAATAGCCTGTTATTCGATACCTGTTTCTCCACGGTAAGGTTTACTTCCAGTTTTGACGCAATTGCAGAAAGGTATCTGGCGTAGCCTTCTTTCCCTCGGTCTGCCGCGGTCACCATTGCTGGACGCTGATTCTCTGGAATCAGAGCCAGTGCTTCCACTACCATGTGATGTCTTTTGAACTCCGACAGCGCGCCTACGGTAAGAACATAATTCCCACCGGATTCATGACCTGGAGTGAAAATCTCGGTATCAACTCCTGGACGAACCACCACCGCTTTTCGATGATAAACCGTCCCGAGTTTTTCCGACATGAAGCGGGAGTTGGTTACCAGAATTGTAGCCGCTTGAGCTGCCTGCCTATCCACCTTCTTCTCCCAGGCAAGAAGAGGTGCTATAAGCAGGTCGGTAACAGCGGAACCTGTTTTATAGAGCCCCTTTTCATAAATGTAACGTGGGTACTCATGACAGTAGTAAACCGATGGGGGACCAGGAAAAGAAAGAATAGGAGGAGAAGCTATTATTAGCGATGAGTGAGCCAGCAGAGCTTCCGAACCATCCGTAGAGACATCTCTCGCTATCCTTTCACAGAGTTTTCTGTAGACAAAGGATTTTCTCCAGAGAAGTAAAGGGGCAGCGATCCGGGCAATACCCCGGAGAGGCTGTCCCGCTGGGAAGTTGTAAGAAGCTATAGAAACATCGGCTTCCGGAAGAAGGGGTACTCCGCCCTCCGGGAGGTAAGCGCGCCATTTGAAGCGATCTCTCAGGTGGTAGAGCTGGTTTCCGGCAACACGGACTGCACCACCAGAGGGCAGGAAACTATAGAATGCAGCATTCATCTTGAGCTCCCTCTAAAGGCTTGCTTGCAGGATTGCAATGTCATCCGGGCAGTCCGTTCCCAGGAGAGTTTAGAAACCCTTACAAGACCTTTCTCGGCCAGCATGGCCCTGAGTCCGGGGTCTTTAGCAAGTTCCAGAAGTTTTTCAGCGATGTCCTCCACGCTGGAAGGATCAGCCAACAGAGCTGCACCTCCAGCAGCCTCTGGAAGAGAAGATACGGAGGAAGTAAGAACAGGTGTGTTACACGCCATTGCTTCTACCACCGGTAATCCAAAACCTTCGTACAGGGCAGGATATGCCATCAGGTCGGCCATGGTCAGGAGTGCCGGTAGCTGAGCTTCATCTACGTAACCCGTGAGATGAACCCTTTCTCGGATATCCTCCCGTTCGAGAATCTCTAAAAGGGGGGCGGACATCCATCCCATCCTTCCGGCGAGGACAAGATCCTGAGGGATCCTGTGAGCGATGGAAGCGTAGGCTTCCAGCAGCCTGGGGAGATTCTTCCGGGGTTCAAGGGTTCCCAGAAAAAGGATATAGCTGTCCGGCAGTCCAAGGCTCTGCCTGACATTCTCCAGAAGAACCTTATTCTGTTCGCAGGACAGTCCCGGAGCGGGAGCCAGGGGAACTACATCGACAATATTCTCCGTACGGGGAAAAAGTCGGACAAGTTCGTCTTTTGTGAAATGCGAATCTGCTATGATCCTTTGTGTCTTTCTTACGAACAGGGGAATCAATCTGTTGCGGGCTATCACACTGCGGAGATGGTAATCCTTAAGGACAAGACCGGAAAGGTCATGAATTGTAAGAACAGACGGAATTGAAGAAAGCAACGGAAGTCTGTGAAACGGACCAAGAAAAAGATCAACACCATCTCGATGGAATCTGAAGGGAAGCCCAAGCTGGAACCAGGCCTGGAATCTTGGGAATGGCAGGCGCACCAGCCGTACAGAAAAATGGTCAGGGAGTTGAGGTTCAATATCTACCGGTCTGTTGGTGTAAAGGATGAAAGTGTGTTCATCACCGACAACAGCGAGACCCTGCAGCAAGTTACTGACGTAGTTGGATATACCGGATACGTTCATGTAAAGAGGAGAAACATCGATACCTATTCTCAAGAGAACCACCAGACCATCAATGAGAAAGTTCCATCAGAACATGCGTTGAGCGAAGAGAACGTAAACATCTCAAAAATACGAAGCAATACGATCTACCAGAAGATTGTGACATCTGATTATTTCAGTGTCATATACATGCCAGAGTCGTTCGGGGTGAAAATCGACGTCGTTGGGAATGTGATCAAAACCAGATGGAAAAACAATAGCCCCAAGAAAATTGATGTAAACTGATGCGGCGAACATGATTATGAATATCACTTTAATACAACGCCTTGGTGCAATATACCTATCCCAGCTTTTTGCGAGGAAGATAGTCAGAATAGGTATGAATTCGGTAAGGTATCGGTAACCAAAGCAGTGTCCCCCGGACCATCTTTCCCAGAATGAATAGCATATGAGAGTGAGTATGAAACCGGCAGTTAAGTACCGGTCGAATACATCGCCGCCCTTTCTGAAAACATCGCGTACCATATAGATAATGGAGAATACAAATACGGAACTGAATACCAGTAACCCGCGTGCAGGAGAAATAAGCATACCGGGAATCCCAAGTAACGGATTGCCGGTAAATTTACTGTTCTGCCCCTGTCCGAGAGAAAGAATTGAGCCCCAGTATTCAATTGAATACCAGGCAAGAAACGCAAGCGGAATAAGGCTTGTAAGAACAACAGCGAAGAACCTGTCCCTCTTGTGGACCAGGATATAGATATAAATAGGCAGAACGATAAATACATTAGCTGGTCTGTTCACGCATATGAGGCTAAGAAAAAATCCTGCCCATGCAAATACACTTTTTTTATCACTCTGCATCAAAAGAATCGCACTGCACAAAAATAGTATTGAGGGACCGTGCTGCCAGGTTCCCCTGGCCGCCTGACTCCAGACGAGTGTTCCGAAAGCATAGACAAGGCAGAGGAAGAACGATCTGCGAATACTGAATCCCAAACCGAGGAGTATGTAGAACATCAGTACAACCGAGATGGAAGCAAAGAAGGACAATGATATCTTATTTAATTTTAAAAGATTCTCTTCCAGGTCTATTCCAACGATGTTTGCTGCGAAAAAGACGGGGACGTGCATCATCCCCGGGATAACTGTATAAAGATTGACTATTCTATCCCCCGAGAAGGTGAAGGCATAGGGCATTTTCTCACCTTCATCGAAGAATTCATTGAAATCGAAATTTCCTTCTCTCACAAGGCTCACCGCGAGAAGCTCCGAAGCTACCGTATCTCCGGACCCTATATACCTGAAACCAGCGATATATATGGAAAAGGGTATCAAGAATAGTAGAATTGAGGCAAAAACTCTTGTTTGCGCTGTGTCAGTTGGCTGTGGTAACTTCATCATTCAGTAAATCCAATCTATGATCAAGTTCCTGGAAACGCCTGGTCGTTACATGCAGTATTCCTCCAACTGAGATTGAAAGCAATCCTGCGAGGGCCAGTCCTATGGAAAGTATCGGAGCAAAAGCACTGGAAGAAACCTCTGCTTCAGGCAAAATCCAGGTAAGCAGGGAAGCTATCAATGTAACAAATCCAAGACTTCCGAAGAACGAGAGCGGTTTGTAGTAGCAGAACAGGGAAATTATCTCGCGGAGAATTCTGAATCCGTCGCTAAGAACGTGAATTTTTGAAATGCTGTTGAAAGGCCTCGGTTGAAGATCAACAGGAACCTCGACAATTCTGAAACCCCTGTTCAGAGCCATTATAGTAAGTTCCGTCTCGATTTCGAATCCCCTGGCGAGTATCGGCATCCTCTTAACAAAATCTCGGGTCATGACTCTGTATCCGGAGAGTATGTCGGTAAGACTAGCTTTGAAAAAAACGTTAATGGATAACCGGAAAAACATGTTGCCCAGTTTGTTCCGAAGGCGGAAAGAGCTATTCGACTTACTGCTGAGCCTTGAACCGACAACAATATCCGCGGTATCGTCAAAAATCGGGGCAAGGAGGGAGTTTACATCCTCGACAGGATATGTGTCGTCTCCATCTATAAGGATGTAGATGTCCGCTTCTATCTTCCGGAAAGCTTTCCGTACAGCAATTCCTTTACCCTGCTGCTTTTCGGTTATGACAGTTGCTCCGTTTTCGAGCGCAATGGAAGCAGTAGAATCGGTTGAATTGTTGTCTATTACATATATGTCTGCATCGGGAAGAATTCTTTGAAAATCACTGATAACCCTGGCAACTGTAAGTTCTTCATTGAGGCAGGGAATAATAATCGCAATTTGTTTCAAAAATATCCTTTCGCATGAAGAAGTATAACGACCTTGAGCATAATTAATCTAATTCTTCGCTTCACATGCAGCAATGAGGGATCCAGACAAAATGCTCAAAGGGGAAATCCGTATATACACGAAAAAATGGATATCCACTGTCTATCCGGGGTTCGATCGTATCAGCCGTCCATACATCATTGTAATCTACGAATAACCTCATTATACTTTATCGTAAAACATACTAGTGTTTTATGATGTTTGTTTAATCAAAGAAGGGGTATCATGTTTTCAATTATTGCTCTTTCTATCATTCTTTCTGCTCAGTTCAATCTCCCGGATACTGCTCCGGATACTCTCGACAATGGTATGCTCAGGGTAGTGGTCACTCCGATAACAAGCAGGGCGAGGGCGGGGTCATTACTGGAGCTCTATGACTACACCACGGGACAGAACCTTACCGGGGATAAGCAGTTCGCAGGGATTCAGACAGGCTCCTTCATGCCGAGTAACGGAAGTATTACCTGCTACGGTGACACATGTGCTATCTTCGAGTGCATCAATATGATAGACCTCTCCACGCAAGAGACTATACCGGTGAACCTTACCATCACTTATACGCTTGCAGGGCGGGGGCTTGAGATTATTATCAGTGCAATTGCCTCAGAAAACGTGGAACTGACTTCCCCTCTCGAGGTTGATTTTTACGTAGACAATTATGAATATGCCATCTTTGGCAACCAGACCGCACAGGAAGAACGTATCGTTGACATACACGGCTTCGATGGTGTATACAGGATATCAGGAGACCAGATCGTTACCATTTCCGGAGGTTATCCTCTACCCGACCTGATGTGGATTTTCCCTAATCCTTCCAAGGCCATCTTCGCCCTGAATGCCGCTCCCGACTACGACATCGACAGTTACCTTTCATTGAGACTCTACGATGTTGAACCTCCGCGGGAAAACTGCCTGGGTCCGAATCTCTGCTCGATAATGCCCAGGGATAGCGGAGGTACTTTCTTTGCTGCCTGCGTAATCGGGAGCTCGGAGACAGCTGCGTTCATCTCCGCTCACCCCGATGGCTTCGAGCGAACTGCGTCGTGGATAATGGACGAGATTCCTTTCATCCATCCCGACCAGGGCGACCTCTGGGGCTTTTCAACAACCTCCTCCGGGGGGGAGCGGGTATCAGCTCAGATGATACAGCTCCTTGACGAACATCCTGCGATGAAATACAACTGGCTCATCCTGCCTGACGGTATACTGACCACCAACAGGGATTCCGTCTGGTTCGAGCCGGGCTGGGAAGAAAGCTGGTCGCACTGGCATTGCACCTGGAGAATATCCACTCTTGCCCCACCGGAGTACCTGGATTGGCTGCTGGGGATACAGGAGGATTTGTATCCATGGGCGGACCGTGTGAACATGGGCAGTCACGGCTATCATCACACCCCGAATGCTGACTCTTCCTTCGGCGAGTTTCACGAATTCATCACCTACGAGCAACTGGAACATATGGAGCGGTTCCGTATGGCTATGCTTGATATCGATGCAATGGAACTTGACACGAACATGGTCAGGGTCATCAGATATCCCGGCCATAGAACTTCATTGAGTGGCCTCAGGGCAACAATAGCGCATGGGTTCGAGTTCTACTGTAACGGAGTAAGATGGCCTGATTATATGGGAGGGGAGCGTTTTATCGACCAGTACATTTCCAGATATGAGACTCCAGAGGGAAGATTGTGGGGAACAAATACGGTCTGGTGGGGTGACTACAACAGCATGTATCCCTACGAATACCTTTCCACGGTTCTGGAAAGAGGCAAGCACTGTCTGTTGGGGTCTCACCCCATAAGTATGTTGGAACCATCTCTTTATCCGCTCCCCTACGACAGAATGGACAGTATATGTACTTCGATGGAGCAGGACTACCCCAATTTTGGATGGTTGTTTCCCATCGAGTACGGTGAGTTTCTGGAGACCTGCTGGAATATAGACGTGACCGCTATTCATCTGTTGGACAACTTCATCGAAATGAATTTCAGCGGAGCCACGCCTGCCGGGCAAACCGCTGTGGTCCTGTTACCGGACTCCGTCATCAATCCTGTTGTAACCCTCGACGGCTATATCGCGGATTGGGAACTGAGACCCGGGGGCAGGATATTTATCGACATCTCAGGTCTCGCGGAGGGCAGCCATTCCCTCCAGGTGAACTGGTCTCCGACCGCAATCGAACAGAACGCGTGTTTTCCAGTTGATCTTCTTACCCTGACAGCGCCTAACCCTCTTTCCGGTTCTGTCCTCACAGTTTGCGTGGAAGGCCTGCCTTCTGGCGCCGGCGAACTCTCAATATCGCTTTACGACCTCACGGGAAGGTTGATGTTGAAAAAGTTCTTCGAGACTGGTTCAGAAAGCTCTCTATACATGGATTTCACTATGAGCGGAGAAGTCGGAATTATTCCACCGGGCGTTTACATTCTGGTGGCGGAGTGTGGTAATCACTTCAATACCCTTCGTATAGTGAAGACCGTACGCTGACAGAACCAGGGTTGGATGCATTACTTTTTTACATTTAACCGTTTGAATCGAATAATCCGTTAGATTCGTTAAGAAATACGTTGGGATGATTCGAGAGGAGAAATTCTGAATGAGGATTCTTATTGCTTCGTCAGCAACGATACCTGGCTATTCCGGAGGATGGAATACTACTCTTGACCTGCTCGAAGACCGACACGAATCCATGTATGTTATAAACTGTGCCAGGCCGGGAATTCACAAGATGGAGGAAGTGCTGTATCTTGGGTTGGGCATCGGCCGGTCAGATGGGACATCTCGCCTGTTCCCGCTGCGTCTTGTGGGGCTGCTTAGAAGAAAGATTTCCCCGTTAGCTATAAAGTGGGCTTTCAGGAAGTTCAATGCTGATTTTGTTTTGTGCCTGGATGAAGCCATGGGATTCTCTGTTCAGAAAACCGGATTGCCTTACGCCATGCGGTTTCACAGCAGGGTTGAACCCTGGGTTATAGGCGCTCCGCTGGAAAGCTTACTTCAGGAAGCTCTTTTCTCCACTGCCTGCCAGGGGAAAGAAGTTCCGGGAGTAGAAGTTCTTCCCCATAACCAGGATCTGTCGCGCTTCAGCTTTGCTCCCTCTGTGAAACCTGAAAGAGCTTTACTCCTTTCCTGCATAGACGATGAACATGAACCCGACTTTTTTGTGGAAGGAGTATGCCTTTCGAAGGGGATGAAAGGAGATATTATCGGGACAGGACCAGCAAGAAAGCGGATAGAAAATAAGTGTCGCAGTACAAGAGGAAGGGTTAGTGTGCTGGATCCTGTTCCAAGACTGC
>Ga0255390_1087_pt1 | contig 13609 bp, 11 predicted proteins | sample ANMaggSSYBR01H11_FD_182111 | JGI IMG/M metagenome (GOLD analysis project Ga0255390, IMG submission 182111) | Sediment cell enrichment communities from methane seep in Santa Monica Basin, California, United Staets - ANME aggregate JGI... | ecosystem: Environmental > Aquatic > Marine > Cold seeps >... | reverse complement strand
TCGAAAATAAACAAACCGGAGAATTAGATAATTTTAAAGGTTATGCTTTTTTGAGCGGCAAAAAGTATAAGGTTATTATTCCGGGTAATGAAATTTTTTCTGACGGAATAACTGTATGGACATACATGAAAGATGCAGAAGAAATAACAATTACAGAACCCGGGCCGGATGATGAATCAATCTTTAATCCTGCAAAGTTATTTACTATCTATGAAACAGGATACAAATATCTTTTAATCGGGCAAGAAAAGATAAATAATGTTATGCATGATATTATTGACCTTTTCCCTGAATCGGATAATGACAATCCGTATTCAAAGATTAGATTGAAGATTAATTCCAATAAAAACCTTATTTATTCAACAGAAACTTCCGGTAAAAACGGAATTAATTACACTATTAATGTTGTAGAATATAAACCGGATGTAAAAATTACAGAAAAGCTGTTTACATTTGATAAATCAAGGTATCCGGAAAGTATAGAAATCGTTGATCTGAGATAAAATTAAAATATTATGGATATATACTGATTTAGCCGGATAAAGAAATAAAAAAGCCACAGATTCACAGATTCACTTAATTAAATATTCAGAACAAAATTATATCAGAAATAAAAGCACAAAAAGGAATAGTTGATAAACATTACAGTTGGGTAATAAATTATCTTGCAATATTTAAATGTTCTTTAAGTTTAATTGTAAATTTTAGCGAAAATTCATTAATTACAAAAAGAATAATTTTAAAATCTGTGAATCAGTGGCAAATTTGTTTACCCACAATATTTAACATAGAACCAAAATTATTTTATTGAATGATAATTTACTCAAAATCTTTTTTTTTTGTAAATTTACATTTTAATAAACAGTATAATAAATGAGTAAAGCAAAAATACTGATAGTTGAAGATGACAGTATGTTATGTACAGTCTTTGAGATGTTTTTGGACGAATTAGGATATACTCACAGCGGAACAGTTGCTTCAGGTGAAGTTGCTTTAGCACATTTGGAAAAAAATAAAGCGGATTTGATCTTAATGGATATTCATCTCGAAGGTGAAATTGACGGTGTTGATACAGCAAAAATTATTTATGAAAAATATAATATTCCTGTCATATATATTTCCGGTGACAGTGATGTAAGTACTGTAAAAAGAGCTGTTTTAAATAATACATACGGTTTTATGACAAAACCGGTATATAAGAACAGTTTAGAGTTAAATATTGAATTTGCTGTTATCAAACACCAATTAATGAATAAATAATCTTTTCAATAAAGATCATAATGTAGCAAAACTACAAACAAAACAATTACCAACTCAAAAAAACATTAAAGAATATCTTTTTAAACGGATTGAATGAGATTGATGTAGATTGAATGAGATTGATTATACAAGTTCTTTGCGACTTAATCAATCTCATTCAATCTACATCAATCTATTTATATTTACAATTTTTATTTAAAATCAAAACTTTGTTAAAAAAACAAGTTTTTACAGAATAATGGCAAAAATGATTGATTTTCCTTGAAAAAGATGTTTCAGCCATGAATTTACTGAGTTATTAATATTAAATTACATTTCAATATCGTTTAGTAAAAGCATAACTAATTAATAATAAATTAAATACAAACATAAACCTTGAATAAATAAGGTAATAAGGTTGGTATATTTTATCATTTTATTTCTACTAAGGTTAAAAAAATAAAATATCAAGGTGTTTTAAACAATAATAAGAACCTTATTTTAAAGTTTTTAACCTTAGTAGAAAATTTACAGTCCGATATTTTAAACCTTATTACCTTATTTTATCGAATATCTTATACGTTATATGTTTGAAATAATCAACATTTTATCTCTTAACTAAACGACATTGAATTACATTTAATCATTCTACTATAATGAAAAGAATATCAGCCGCATATATCTATACAGGCAAAAGCATACTTAAGAAAGCTGTTATTGAAATTGATGATAAAGGAAAGATAATTAATATTATTGATACTAAAGGACAAATAACAGAGCAAGAATCATTAGAATATTATAACGGTGTTATTGTTCCGGGGTTTATTAATGCTCATTGCCATCTGGAACTTTCTCATATGAAAGGAATAATAAAAAGTGAAACTGTGAGAGGGTTGCCCGGTTTTATTGATGAGATTATTTCTAAACGAAATTTTCCGGAAGACCTGCCTGAAAAAATTCATAAAGCAGACAGAGAAATGCGTATGAACGGTATTGTTGCAGTAGGTGATATTTCAAATACAGATGACAGTTTTGAAATTAAAAGTAAAAGTGATATTTACTATCATACATTTGTTGAAGCATTTACAACAAGTAATACAACTGCACCGGAAACATTTTTAATTGCAGAAGAAAATTATAATAAACTAAAAAAGAAAAATTTAGAAAGTACCATCGTACCGCATGCCTCTTATTCTGTTCCTGACCTGTTGAAGAAAAAGATAATTGATCATAATAAAGATCATGATAAAATAATTTCGATCCATAACCAAGAAACTCCCGATGAAGATGAAATGATCAAAACTAAAAGCGGTGAACTTGCTGAAATTATGCTTCAAAGAAAGTTTATCTTTTCTGATTTTACTTTTGATAAAAACTCATCATTAGAAATTAATCTTTCAGGACTAAAAAAAAATGACAATATATTGCTGATACATAACACCTTTAGTAAAGAAGATGATATTATTACAGGTGAAACAATCTCAGATAACATTTTTTGGGTCTTTTGCCCTTTGTCCAATCAATATATTGAGAAAACTTTACCTGACATACCGGTATTTTTTGAGAAAAGCGTTAAAACATGCATCGGAACTGACAGTTATGCTTCAAATACAAAACTGTCGATCTTAAGCGAATTACAAGAGATCACTAAAAACTTTCCTCAAATTCCTTTTGAGAAATTAATTGAATCGGCTTGCTTAAACGGAGCAAAAGCCCTTAAAATAGATAACAGATACGGAAGTATCGAAATCGGAAAAAAACCCGGATTAAATTTAATTACTGATTTTGATTTTGAAAACATGACACTTAAAAGTTCAAGTAAAATTAAGGTGTTAGTCTAAGGCTTTGTAATGAAATAACCTATACATTTAAACTTGTTCTTTCCTGTTTGGTTTTTGCTTAACCGCAAAAAATTTTCAAAAAATCTCATCCCGAAAGCATTCGGGACTTATTTTTTTGAAATTGTAAAAACAAAAAATTACTGCATTTAATTCATTACAAAGCCTAAGCTATAATAAAGTCTTTCCCCTCAATATAATTTCTTGAAAGTAAATAATCCTTAATTTCAGCTCTCATCCCGCGATTATTGACAAAACTTACTATATATATCTTTCCTTTCTCAGGGATATTTTTATAAGAAATAACTTCTTTATCATTGATTTTATTTTCATCTACATCAATAAAGTATTTAATGTTAATGCCTGAATTTTTAATATACTTCGTTCGCTTTTTTGTCCTCTTCCCAGCACCCCAAACAACAATATTCGGAAAAAACGGATTATTTTCTTTCAGAAAACGATATAAATATGATGATTTTATTTTATAAAATGCTTCAAAAGAATAACGTTTATCTGTTCGAGTTAATCGGGTTTCCAAATCATACCAATCAAGTAAAATTTCCGGTAACTTATGATACTTTACTCCGTTTTCAACCCATCTCAAAAACATTTCATAATCTTCGGGGAAATCACCTTCTCTGTAGAATCCGTATTTTAAGGCAATTTCTTTCTTAAACATCAAGCTAGGATTTATTACTTGCAATTCAGAAAACCGATTTATTACAATTTCTTTATGTGTTAAATATTGATTTGTCTCATTAACATAGCTTAACATACCGTCATTCTCAACATCTCCGACATAATTAACACAACAACTTACAACATCAATTTTAGTATTACCCTTTAAGAAGTTATATTGAAGCAATAATTTATCTTTATGCCAAACATCATCAGCATCAGCTCGTGCAATAAATTTTGTATTTGTATTTTCAAAAGCTTTTTGAGAAGCAAACACAACACCTTGTTTTTTTTCATTCAGCAATTTAATTCGAGTATCTTTTTTTGCAAACCGGGAAGCAATATTCAAACTGTTATCTGTTGAATTATTATTAACTAAAATTAATTCAAAATCATTAAATGTTTGACTTAAAACAGAAGTTACACTTCTTTCCAAAGTTTTCTCCGGATTATAAAATGGTAATATGACAGATACTTTAGACATATTGCAAAAATAAAAAAACCTCCAAGTTAAACTTGAAGGTTTAAATTAATATTTTTAAGATATTCTATTTTCCGAATAAAATACCGGCAGAAATCATAATTACATAATTTTTGCTGTAATCTGCATCAGTATATGTACCAGCTGTAACAGCTGCATCAAAATTATCACCGCCTAAAGTGTTATTAAGTGCTAAGCCGTATCTTGCTTCAACAAAAAGTTTAGAAAGTTGTATTCCAAGCCCTGCATGTACACCAAATTCAGTTTTTTTTATTACAGTAGTTGCATCATCAAAAAGATCAGCACTAACAGCAGGAGTTCCAATACCTGCTACTGATACTTTCATTGTAGTTTCACCACTTAAAGCATATCCAAAATACGGACCGGCAACAACATAAGCAGGCCCGAACTTTACTTTACCCATTACAGGGATTTCAAAATAATTGATATTACTCTTAATTGTTGTTTTAGTCATAATACCTAAAACATCAACTTCTTCTTCAAAATCAGATCCTTTTTGAGAAAATAATAATTCGGCCCTAACACCAACAATTTCAAGAAGCATCATTTCTCCTACAAGGCCTGCATGAAAACCTTTCCCCATTTTTGATCCGTCAGGTTGTTCAAGATTTGTGTTTACATCAGAGAAGTTCAATCCGACTTTAACTCCAAATTTTTGAGCATTCATACTGAAAGCAAATAATATTGCAATTGCTAATACAAACAATTTTTTCATAATTTCTTTTTTTAGTTAAACATAAATCAAAGATAATACAATTTATTTATTTTTAAAAATAAACTGCTCAGGAAAGAATCAATAATAACTTATAAGTTTTTATTTGTTCTTTTGAATTTTTACGGTGTTAAAAAAAACTTCAAAATAACTTTATAACTTATTATTAAATCTTTCCCTTAATATGCTTAATAAAAGTCTGTCAGTAAAGGCTGAAGCATTGCAGATGTGTTATTAATTTTTCAATTATATTAATATATATATAATATTATTTGTATTTTTGCATCATATACAACTTAGGAACTGTTACGAAACAATCTGTGCTTTTATACTTGTTGTTTTGCCCTTTAACAACAATTCCTTAATGTATTTGCTGAGACTCAATTTAACAGAACAGCCTGTTAAAGTAAGAAATATGAAGGCCACAGGAAAACATATAATAAAGACAGTAGGTATTGTCATATTATTGACAGTTAATTGGGCATGCAAAAAAGAATTAGAAACAACGACTTTATCTCTTTATTTAACGGATGCTCCTTTTCCCGTTGAACTTATGGAAAGTGCTGAAATAACTGTCACACAAACAGATATCAGGCAAAAAAACTCATATAAAAATCCTTATATAAACGTTTCAGCTGATGAATTTACCGTTAATCTTTTGGAATTGACAAACGGACAAACCCTTGAATTGGCTAATTTGGAAATTCCGGTTGGTGAATATGATATGATCAGGCTATTTATTCCAAATGCAAAAGTTGTTTTGAAAGACGGGCAAATATTTAATTTAATTGTACCGAGCGGGGCTCAAACAGGATTAAAGATATTCTTCAAACAAACCATATTATTTGAGCAGGAAATGCCGATTGAACTCTTACTTGATTTTGATGTGAATAAATCTTTCATCCCTTTGGGGAATATCAATACTCCTGCAGGTATCAAGGGATTTAATTTCAAGCCGGTCATTAAAGTTTCGGATATGTCAATATCGGGCAGTCTTACGGGTACTGTGAGGAATACGGACTCAAATCCCTTAGAGGGTGTTACCTTATCCTTAACAGCAGCGGACACTGTTTATACTTGCACTTTTTCAAATATAGCCGGAAATTATACATTCATAGGACTGGAAGCCGGCACCTACAATTTGACGGCTGAATTTTCAGGATACTTAACTCAAATCACGGAAGGAGTAAAAATTAAATCAAAAAAGTCTTCAATCTTGAACATTGAATTAATCAATGAATAAGATTACAATGAATTTATTTGAAAAAGATTTAACACTTTAATTAAGAAATCCTGAAACAGAACAATTGATATTGAAAAACATTACGAAAACCTTTCAGTTCTTTAAAAATAACAAATGATTAAGCATTATAACATTCATGTATTCGGTCGGGTTCAGGGTGTCGGTTTCAGATATCATACAAGGATGAAAGCACTCGAACTTAAGATCACAGGGTTTGTACAAAATAATGCAGACCGTTCAGTTTATATTGAAGCAGAAGGAGAGGAATCGCCTTTAAGTGAATTTCTTGAATGGTGCAGACAAGGCCCTCAGTGGGCATATGTTGAAAAATTAAATTATTCTGAAAGCCCTTCTCGTCATTTTACAAAGTTTGAAATAAGATAATAAACTGCCTTTATTAATTTGGCGATATAATGCTTAAATTGTATATTTGGGAATATATAAAACTATTATTTGTATATATTCTTTATCAAAATAATGATCAAAAATGGCAACTTTATTTCCTGATTTCAATACCATAAAAAAGCTTCATCAAAAACCTGCTGACGGAGAACTTGTTTTATTAGACTTTCTTAATAAAAATTTAGATCATGAATTTGAAATATACTTTCAACCGTTTATTACCGGTGACAGGCCGGATATTGTGATTTTAAAAAAAAACAGCGGAGCTCTTATAATTGAAGTAAAAGATTGGAATTTAGACAATTATTATATTGATGAACATACAGATTGGTATCTGAAAGAGAATGATACAAAAATTAAATCTCCGCTTTCCCAAGTTAAATTTTATAAAGATAATTTATATGATCTTCATATTGAAGGCCTTTTACAAAAGTGCCTTGAGAACAGAAATTACAGGTCAGTTGTGAATATAATGGTGTATTTTCATTTCGAGAACAAACAAACCATAACTGATTTTTTGTTTAAAAATTTTGATGATAAAAAGTACAGCGGATATAAAGTTTTTCTAAAGTATATTGAGTGTTGGGGAAAAGATTCTCTGACAAAAAACACCTTAGATACTTATTTAAAAAAGACAGGACTTGATAAACCTTCTGAATTATTTGATGATAAGTTATATAACCGCTTTAAAAACTATTTGCAGCCCCCGCTTCATAAGCCGAAAGAAGGAATACATATAAAATATTCCAAAGAAAAGCAAGAATTAATCAGAAGTGAGAGCAAACCGAGAAGAAAAATTAAAGGCTTGGCAGGAGGCGGAAAAACATTTGTTCTGGCAAAACGTGCAGTTAATGCTTATTTGAGAACAAACAGTACAATACTGATCTTAACATATAATTTATCATTAAAGAACTATATACATGACAGAATAAGTGATATAAGAGAAGAGTTTCCGCTGAAAAATTTTTATATAAGCAATTACAATCTGTTTTTTAAATCTGAGGCAAACAATTATAATTTAGACGTAAATTCTTTAAAACCCTTTACAGATATTACATTTTTTGAGCCCGTTAAAGAAGATATTAAAAAATATCAAGTTATTTTAATAGATGAAGTGCAAGATTATAAAACAGAATGGTTAGACATAATCACCACTTATTTTTTGGAAGATGACGGAGAATTTGTTGTTTTCGGAGATGAAAAACAAAATATTTATAACCGACCCTTGGACGATAATAAAGAACCGATTATAAAAACCATCAGAGGAACTTGGAACAGATCGCTTAATGTATCCAAAAGATTTGCTGATGAAATCGGAAGATTGGCTTTAGGCTATCAAAAAAAATTGCTTTCTAAAAAATATACTCTTGATGAGCGTGAAATAATTGAAAATCCGACATTTGATTTTGGCCAAAAAATTCTAAAATATAAAAATTTTGGTGAGGAAATAAGTATAAAAGATTTATACAATGAATATACAGAATTAGTTAAAACCTATAATATTCACCCCTCAAATATTTCTTTTTTGGCTCCGAGAGTAGATTTACTCCGTGAAATTGATTATTTGATAAGACATGAATCTAAAGTAAAAACAGTTTCAACTTTTGAAACAAAAGAGTATTATGAAAAGTTAAAAAATGCCTTTCCGAATAAAACGGATCTTAAGAAGATCATTAACAATATCCGTCGTAATAAAAAAAATCACTTTCGGATGAAGCCGGGAACAACTAAACTCTCAACCATTCAAAGTTTTAAAGGTTGGGAATCGCATACATTGTTTTTAATTATTGAACCAGAGCAAGACAATGACAAGCAATCTAAAACTGTAGAATTAATCTATACCGGGATTACCCGTGCTCAAAAAAACCTGTTTGTGTTTAATATGGGAAACAGATTTTATGATGCGTTTTTTAAGGATAAAATGAATAATATATAGATTTAATCATATTAGTATATTTTGCTGCAAATTAACTTGTATATAAAACCAACTTTTAGTTACGAAATATGTGTCTGTTACGAAATAATTATCACATTCTGACTTGAGATTTTTTTTTGTAACATTCAAAAAATTCTGTCGTCCTTAGGATGAAATAAAACAAAAAAAATAAACATTTTCAGCTGAATTTAAAATTAAAAAAACAATCAAATCAACAAACTAAAGGAGGACAATAAAATGAAAAAATTAGCAATATTACTCACAGCAATCACAGCATTCACAACCATGTCAGCAACACCAAATGCCGAACCGGAAGTTATTGACTATTTATTGACAGATGAAGGCATTGTATATGTACAAAACATACGTAACGGATTAAACAATAAGCTTGTCGCAAAAATTGATAAAGGAGAAAAAATAAAAATTGATAAAGGCGAAGTAAACGCATACAGAAAAAACGGAAGAGAATACAGAAAAATGATGTATGTAAAAGAAGGGGCTAACTGTGTCAGCAGAACATTCTTAGAAAAAATGTATACAAGAGCAGGTTATACCATCTACAAACGACCGAATATATCAAGAGAAGATTTAAGACTTAAAGATTTCTTCATCTTTTACGGAGACCAATTCGAACTTCAATTGAATGAGGAGAACCATAAAACTGTATTGAGCTTTTTCTTCACCATTTTCAATAAAAAGTATATGTCTTAATTAACTTTTTGCAAAAAAGATATAAATAAACAGAGAATAAAAAAGTGAGCAGATGCTCACTTTTTTTTACTTCAAAATTCTAAATTCCCCCGAAACAAGTACGGGGCAGGCTTTGTTCGATATTCATTATTTCATTGGCAATTCCGACTTACGAGCAAATGCCTATAGCTCACTATTAATCAGCTATTTGATCGGGAGTTCTAAAAGTTCTACTTCGCACCCGGCCTTGTAATATAATATACACTCCTTAAATCATAGGAGCGATAACGTCCGGGTTCATTGCGGTGTTCACCGCCGTAACTCAAGGTTACACCGATCTTATTTTTGTAGTCTTTCCAATAAACAAATATGCCGCTGTGTTCAACACCGCCGTATGAATGATTCACGTAATATAACCAATCGCCCGGTTGTATTTTGCTTATATCAACATAAGGGCCTTTTTTTACGCTCTTGTACACCACTTTTTTGTTCGTTCCGTAGCCTGCCCTTTTAAACACTTCATTGATATAGTTCCAACAACTTCCCTTGAAAATAACTTTTTCTTCTAAAGCCATTTTTCTGCCGATCTTAAGAACGGCTTTACCGGCTTCACTTGTATTATTCTCTGCTTCAATAATCGGATCCGGGTCAGGTTTATTTTTGTTTTTATTATCGGTTACTACTTTGTTATCTTCCACAACTTTAATTACTTTTCTTGAACAGGATGAGACAATTAACATACTCACCATCAGCAATATCACGAATTTTACTTTCGATATTTTTTTTATCATTGGATTAGTTTTTAAATACGGTTATAATTCAAAGCTACAAAAAATATTGTTAAGAATCATATAATATCAAACGCTTAAATTATATTTACCTGTTGCAATACCGTGCCATGCTGCAGCATGGCACGGATTTATGTCAGGCAGGACTGCATTAATTTTTGTTTAAAACTTACTGACACGAGTAATTATATCAAAATAAAAAGCGTATATTTGATATAAATTGTTTATGATTCGTTCCTTAGTGAGAACCATATACAGCCTTTGTAAAATTTTAAACAGATGAAAATAATATACATTAAATTATCCCTAATTCTTGTGATTGGCATATTTTCATTTAACTCCAACGCACAACTTGCCGGTAAAACCTATAAAACTTCCGATTGTGCAAGCGGTGGTTTTGATTATTTTTTTTTTGAGAACAATGTTATAATATCTGAGTGTTTTGGCTGTGAATCCGAACCATACTTTCAATCCGGAACATACGAAGTAAGCGGATCGAAAGTTCATATTCACATAGAGAATGATTGGTATGGTGAACCTAAAGGAGAAATTGTTCATGTCAGTTCAATTGATCATTATGAGTATTATGTTGCAAGAAAAGCAAGTTCGAATGAAACATTTACTGTTGAAACGGAATGGTTTGAAAACGGTATAGATGACAGCTGTGAGGAAATTGTAACTCATGATTACGAAACCGGTGATGTCCATTATTTCTTAAGGAACAACCTTGTCGGTAAATATCCTGAAACTTATACCCGTTTATTGACAGATAATGATCTTAAGAACAAAACAAAAAAAGAGCTGAGGCTGATGCGAAATGAGGTCTATGCAAGATACGGGTATATCTTCAAATCCAAAGACTTAAAAGCGTATTTTGAAAAACAAGAAGGTTATTTCAGATATAGTTCTGATGTGGAGGCTTTTCTCTCTGATACTGAGAAACAGAATGTGAAACTAATACAATCTTATGAACGAAAAATTGATTAGCGAATTAAGAATTTACAAAATTCTCACTAACAGACTTTATCATTTAAAAAGGATTGAAAAATTTCTTTTCATTCTTTCAATCTCTAAAGTAGTACCACTTGTATCAGGTGTTATTTTTAAGAATTAAATATATAAATATGATTCGATGTCAGCTCATAAAAATCTATAATAAAATATTTTTTCCAATAATCTCATTTTACCGGAAAATATTTTCCAAATTATTTAAATTTCTATATTTTAATTGAAAATTTTTGAACTGTTTTAATTATACCGGAAAATATTTTCTGTATTCGCCCTTTAAATGGAAAATATTTTCTATATTTGCACTAAATAATGTTTTTAATGGAAAAAAAATTACCAATACATTTACAAGAAATTATTTTTGGATCATCAAATTCATCAATATCTAAGCAAATTTCAAAACTTGAAAAAGATAAGAAAATTAAAAAAATTGCTCCGAGAATTTATACTTCTAACTTTGATGAAGTACTGGGTAAAATAATTAAAAGAAACTTATTTTTCATTTTAGGGAAATTGTATCCCAACTCAGTTTTAAGTCACAGATCTGCATTGGAATTTAGCCCTACTTCAACCAGTCAAGTTTTCATTACATATAAATATACTCGAAAAGTTAAATTACCGGGTATTGATATTCGTTTTTTAGAGGGTTCCGGCCCAATAGACGGGGATAACCGGTTTTTTGGTGATTTATATGTTTCTCAACAAGCAAGAGCTTTTTTGGAAAATATGCAGATTTCCAGAAAGCTTGGCCCTGACTCTAAAACTTTAACTTTGCCTGAAATTGAAGAAAAACTTGAAAAGATTATAAAAACTTATGATGAAGAAGAGTTGAATAATCTTAGAGACAGGGCTAAATTTATTTCCAAAGAACTGGGAATGGAAAAAGAGTTTTCAAAACTGAATAAAATTATAAGTGCTTTGCTGACAACTCATCCGTCAAATATTTTAAAATCTCCTTTAGCTGCAGCAAGAGCATTTGGCCTTCCGTATGATTCTGCAAGATTAGAACTTTTTGAAATTTTGTTCAGGGAACTTAATCAACAAGAATTTAAGAACAGAAAAGAAGAAAATATAACCGGAAAAGCATATAGAAACTTTGCATTTTTCGAAAGTTATTTCTCAAATTATATTGAAGGTACAAAATTTCATATTAATGAAGCAAAACAAATAATTGAAACACAGCAAGCTCTTCCTGCAAGGAATGAAGATTCTCATGATATTTTAGGTACATACAGGTTAGTATCAAATTTTGAAGAGATGTGTATAATACCTGATTCTGCTGAAAAACTGCTTGATATTTTAAAGTACAGGTATAAAGTGCTATTAAGTACTAGAACAGATAAAAAGCCCGGAATATTTAAAAACAAAAATAACTTTGCCGGTAAAACTAAATTTGTTGATAAAGATTTAGTAAAGGGCACAATTGTAAAAAGTTTTGATTTTTACAGAGCTGTAAGACATCCGTTTGCACGAGCTGTTTATATGATGTTTGTTATTAGTGAAATACATCCTTTTTTAGACGGTAATGGTCGAGTTGCGAAAATAATGATGAATGCTGAACTTGTTTCTGCAAATCAAACAAAAATCATAATTCCCACTGTTTTTAGAGAAGATTATTTGCTGACACTAAGGAAATTAACTCGAAATAAAGATCCTAAACCTTATATTCGTATGCTTACAAAAGCACAAGAATTCAGTTACACTATCATTGGTGAAGAAATGGATAAAATGCAAAAACTACTTGAAGACAGCAACGCATTTCTTGAGCATTCAGAGGGTAAATTAAAAATAATAAAAATTAACAGTCAATAAAATTCAAATTTCTCCGACTTCGTTACCGGGCATTTATAACTTATTATTAAACCTTTCCTAAACCAAATCTATGTAGATTTAATCCGGTATGACACAAGCCACCCGGCGCAATTTAACTACAAAAACCTGTCAAGAGCTTTTAACCGATTTGTACCTTATCCGCAACTTCTTTCAATAATCATTATTCACTAATCAATAATCATTTTTAAGGGTCGTTGAAAGTTCTTTGACAGGTTCGATTTTGGTAATTTCTATTCGTAAAAAGAAAATACAAAATTGAATCCTGCTAAAAATAACAATTTATTAAATGATTTGCTTGCCATAATCCGTCTTGGGTTAGAAAAGCTTGATGCTTTTTCGGAAAGCACAGATAAAATATCAACTAAAAGTATAGGAATTATAAACAATTCAACTTTGGAATATAAATTTTATCCGGTATCAGAACATTCAATTGATATAAAAAAAGAAATAGCTACAATTATGTCTTTTGTTTTTTCATTTATTAATAAAAATTCTCTGTGGGATATTCAGATAAAAAATATAGCTGTTAGAGCTTACAGCAAAAAAGAAGAGGAAATTATTTATGCTCTTTCTTCATTTGATAACGCCAAATTTATTGCAAAAGGGAAATTAATAGAATGGCTTAAAGGCACTATGTTTCAGGAAAACACACAGGAATATAGATTAGGTATTGCAAAAAAGCAGATTGCAGAAATTGAAAGTTCATTGCGAAAGGTTATTGTAGATGTATTAAGTAAAAA
>Ga0255390_1084_pt1 | contig 14054 bp, 9 predicted proteins | sample ANMaggSSYBR01H11_FD_182111 | JGI IMG/M metagenome (GOLD analysis project Ga0255390, IMG submission 182111) | Sediment cell enrichment communities from methane seep in Santa Monica Basin, California, United Staets - ANME aggregate JGI... | ecosystem: Environmental > Aquatic > Marine > Cold seeps >... | reverse complement strand
GTTTGAGAATGCCTATTTCATTCAGAGGAAATATCGTAAACATTCCCTTGTTCATTCCGCTTTCAGTAACCAAATTCTGAAAAGCTGCCTCAGAAGAGGTTACACTTACAATTTCGCCAGTTCTTAGTGCTTCAAAAAGCGGGTTGTTAATCGAAAGATGAGTATCCTTTACCTTGAACTCAGGATAAGCATATGTGAGAGAAACTTCATCAGAATCATTCTTGGGAGTCAGGAAAACATTTCTGATCCAGACGGATACGAACCCCAGATTCTTTCTCAGCATAAGTGCTTTGAGAAACCCGATGCAGTTTTCTCTCACATTGATTGAAGTGCCAATTGAAAGTGACAGTTCGTATAGAAGAGAAATCTCCTGAATAGTCTTTCCGGAATCCACGCAGTCCTTACTCATACAGAACCATTACAACCGTTGTAAGATTCAGATATTCAAGATATCGCTCTCCTAAGGATGAAATCTCTCCCAGTGTCAGGACTCCTTCAGGAATTTCCTCACTATCAGCAGACTGAATTCCACCAATTATTGCCTTGAGTTCCTCAGGATAGTCATTCTCAAGAAGAAGCGCTCTGGATATGCAGTCAGAGATAAGATAGTGACAAATCCTTCGGCCTTCAGGTACGCGGCAATCTTCCGCAGCCATCTGAGCTGCCTTGATCAGAGATTCTTTCTTCCCGCCTAGAATATCGACTACCGCATTGCCCTGCACTTCCCCTCCACAGATAATGTCGCCATCATCGGTCAGCGCGACTGTAGCGCGCCCTATATTTTCACAGCCCTCTCTGAATAATCCAAGAGGGTATTCTTTTGCTATATCGTAGAAATTATTTTCAGAAAACTTCCTGCCCGAATCGTTTTCAATAGCCTTACGGTACACTTCGAAAGCATTTTCCCAGTTGAATTCACTGATCAGGTTTCGATCTGTTCTCGTCGCAACAAACGGACCAAACATTTTCTTCCAGCCATGACGGACGCCAAGAGAACTCTCAAGTTTCACAAGAACAACTATCGCTGCGTTATTGAAAAATCCCTCAGATGAAAAAAGGCAGAAGTCCTTCTTCATGCTCTGGTAGCCTGCTCCTCCACCGAAGTAATTAACGGAATTTCCCAGCTTATCCAGCATCTTCGACAGGAATAAACCAATATTAGGAGCCATCCCGTCGATCAGAATAATAGTAGTGTATTTAGCGCCTGATTCTATATTCTGAAATCCTTCAAAATCAGGAATTTTTATGAAATCCGGTTCCTTTATACTTACAACAGCCGGTCTCCCTATTCCGGGCATTTTACGGATGACTGCTCCTTTGGTGAATTGCATCTCGCCATGAATGATACCGGGAAAGATCCCGCCGAAAAAGCATATCTCCTTCTCATTCAAGTCGTCTGCAAGACCATCGATGTCAGGTATACTGTCTTCCCCGATAAGAATCATGACCACTTCATCGGCTTTCGTATCAAGCCGTGAAACAGCTTCAACGATGCTGTCTCGGTTCGCTTCAGCCAGAAACATATTCTACCTCACAAATTTCCTGCTACATTTATTCTATACGAATTTCGATCCAGCGCCAAGTTGAATGAATCAACTATAAGGCATTTTTACAGATTCTTCAAGAAATTATCAATCTGCAGCAGTAGGCAGACGTACACCGGTATACAGTTCAACTCGTCAAGCATGACAATCAGTTGTTTTATGAATAATCCTAATAGAGTTTTACTCAGAAGATGAATTGTTACATATTCAAAAGGAATGATAACAGAATGATTTGTAATCACTGCACCTTATCCAAACCTCTTCTTTGGTGATTAAGTTTCAGTAATAACCTAAGGTGATACATGGCGGAAAACCCTATCCAGAATAACCAAAAAGCGGATATGCTTGATAACGCTCCTGTAATCATCGCAATTCACAATATGAATCGAAATATCATCTGGGCTAATAAGGCATATCAGGAAGCCACGGGATTGTCTCTGCAGGAAATTGAAGGTAAGGAATGTCACTTAATCTGGGGGCTTGACGAACCTTGCCGAAACTGCCCCGTGAAAAAAGCAATTGAAACTGGAAAACCCTGCAAAGCTGAGCTGACTCCCAAAAATCAAAAACACTGGCCTGATAGTCAAGGTTCATGGCTGGTTAAGGCAACACCTAACAGAAATGAGAATGGTGATATCATCGGCGCAATTGAGGCTGTCTACGATATTACTGAGTATAAACAGACGGAAAATGTATTACAGAAGAGCATAGAACATTTTAAATTGCTTATCGAAAACACCACGGATATAATCATCATGCAAGATCTAACAGGAAAATATCTTTACTACAATTCCCCAGCCGTTTATGGATTCAAACAAGAAAACCTGTTGGGCAAAACCCCTTACGATTTCCATACACCGGAAGTCGCAGCACAATTGATGAATAGACTGAGCCGCACGATTTCTACAGGGTTAGTTGTAAACGAAGAAACGAAATTTGACTGCCAGGGTGAGATACTTTGGTTTCTAGATCAATCTTCACCTGTAAAAGACGCGATGGGCAGAACAATAGCTGTGATAACCATTTCCAGAAACATCTCTGACCGTAAAAAGGTGGAAGAAACGCTGCGGGAAAGCGAGGAACAACTGCATACTCTGATTGATGCCATGCCGGGCTTCATATGTTTTAAGGATGGAGATGGACGCTGGCTCAAGGTCAACGATGCCGGCATTCGTATTTTCCAGCTTGAGGGTATGGACTATCAGGGAAAAACAGATTCCGAACTGGCTGAACTCAATAATCGTCTTCAAGGTGCATTCCTTACATGCAAAGAATCCGATTCAAAGGCATGGAATGAGAAACGTCTTTTTATGCAAGAAGAGAGTATTTATCAGTCTGACGGTACGGTTCGAGACTACGATGTAATTAAAGTTCCAATTTTTCATTCTGATGGCAGTCGAAAGGGTATTGTTGTTATTGGATATGATATCACCGAACGCAAGGAGGCAGAAAAGGCATTACGTGAGAGCGAAGAAAAATTACGTACTATCCTTAATAGTATGCCGGATATAGTACTACAACTAGATACAAATCTAACGATTTTGTGGGCGAATAAAGCAACTCTTGAAATGAAACCGGATGCAATAGGTCAGTTTTGCTACAAGGCACTTCCGGGCAGAAATAGCATATGCCCAGGCTGTCCGATTGTTAAAACGCTTAATACAGGAAAAATTGAAAGGGGAATTGTCCATCTTCAATCAATGGCCGGTGCTGGCGAAAGCTACTGGGACGACGTTGGAGTACCAATAAAGGATTCCCAGGGAAAGATAACCACTATCCTTAAGATTGCAAGAAATGTTACTGAGAAAAAGATAGCAGAAGAAGAAATACGAAAGCTATCAAAAGTTGTGGAAACAACTCCGGAAGCGATTGTGATGACAGATATGCAGGGAAAGCTAGAATACGTAAACCGGGGACTTCTTACACTTGGCGGTTTTGAGGATGATAGTCTATTAATTGGGGAATCGTTCTTTTCATTCAGCAATGAAGAAGGCGTAAAACAATTAAAAGAAATAATTATTCCAACTGTTCTATCTGAAGGTAAATGGAGGGGAGAAGTTCCTGTAAGACGAAAAGACACATCCATATTTCCATCAGAGATGGTTTGTTCGCTCATTAAGGATGAAGAGAATAAGCCAAAATATCTGTTATCTCAATTTCTCGATATCACAAGAAGAAAGAACACGGAAGAAAAATTACGCGAAAGCGAACAGAATTTCAGAGATATGACAAATCTTTTACCGCAAATTGTCTTCGAGATTGATACTGATGGAAATCTGAATTTTGTGAATAAACAGGCATTTGTTTCATTTGGATACTCTCAAGAGGACTATGAAAAAGGAATTAATGTTCTGCAGACACTAATTCCGTCCGACAGAGAAAAAGCAAAAGAGAACATACTGAATTCGTTGCATGGAAAAGACGTTGAAAATACAGAGTATACTGCCCTGAGAAAGGATGAAAGCACATTTCCAATTGTAATATACTCAAGTGCGATTCTCAAAGATAATAAACCCGTTGGTTTAAGAGGAATCATTGTTGACATCACCGAGCTTAAGCATGCTGAAGAGGAAAAGGCTCGGATCGAAGATCAATACCGTCAGTCTCAGAAGATGGAGTCTGTTGGCCGTCTGGCGGGTGGAGTGGCTCACGATTTCAACAACATGCTCGGAGTAATTCTCGGTTACACGGAAATGCTTCAGAGCAAGATATCCCCAGACCAACCGATCTATGCCGCACTTCAGGAGATCCATAAGGCCGCAGACCGCTCCGCCAACCTTACACGGCAATTACTGGCCTTTGCCCGTAGACAGACTGTATCGCCTAAAGTACTTGAACTTAATGAGACCGTAGAAGGAATGCTTAAAATGCTCCTGCGGCTTATTGGCGAGGATATAAATCTCTCATGGCTGCCGTGTACGGATCTATGGCCGATTATGATGGATCCGGCACAGGTTGATCAGATTCTTGCCAATCTGTGCGTCAATGGCCGGGATGCCATCGCAGGCGTAGGCAAGATGACTATCGAAACAAGAAACGTTCTTTTCAAAGAGTCCCATCGCAGGGAATATCCTGAATCTATCCCCGGCGAGTATGTTCTTCTTGCTGTTAGTGACGATGGTTGCGGCATGGACAAAGAGATTCTGGAAAATCTCTTCGAACCATTTTTCACAACTAAAGAAGTTGGTCGGGGTACAGGCCTTGGGCTGGCTACTGTCTACGGCATAGTCAAGCAGAACAACGGTTTCATCAACGTCTACAGCGAATCTGGGGAAGGAACAACCTTCAATATCTACTTGCCTCGATACAATGGAAAAGCAGCTCAAATGCAAAAGGAAGGTCCGACGGAACCATTGAAGTATGGCCACGAAACCATCCTGCTGGTGGAGGATGAGCCAGCAATTCTGGAAATGGCAACAACGATGCTGGAAACTCAGGGATACACCGTACTGCCCGCTACCATGCCTAGCGAGGCCATCCGTATGGCCGTGAAATATGAAAGCGAGATTCATCTACTCATGACTGATGTGGTAATGCCCGAGATGAATGGCAGGAATCTAGCAAAAGGCCTTTTATCTAATTACCCGAATATAAAGTGTCTGTTCATGTCCGGCTATACGGCTAACGTCATTGCCCACCGGCGTGTATTGGACGAGGGTGTAAATTTCATCCAAAAACCCTTCACCATACACGACCTGACTTCTAAAGTGCGTGAGGTGCTGGATAACGAATGAGAAGATCAGAATCCGATCTTAATCACCGGCTATAAGTCTTGATGCAGTCTCTACGTCTATTTCTCCATCGCTGAGCCTCTTGAGAACATCAGAGGGGTTCTGTGGAGACTTTTCTCCCTTCAGTTCACTGAACATGCTGTCTATTCTCAGTCTTACAGTTGGATAAGATACGCCCAGTTTCCTCTGTACTTCCTTGAGATTCCCTCTTGATTCCATGAACAGGTCAAATAATTCCCTGTTTTTCCCCTCAAGTGTACACACCGGGCACAAATCGTACTCTCCGTTAACCTCTGTACCGCAAGAACCGCACTGAAGTTTAACAACGATGAGTCTGTCTCCGCAGCTTGGACATTTAGGTGGAATGGAACTGTCACTCATTTTACTCTCATTTCTCATTATCCTTCTGTTCTTCTTCTCCGTCTTTTTCTTCAACAGATTCTTTTCCGGACCTGGAAATTGAGATATTGCCTCCCATTGTCTTGATTCTAAGTTCGGGGGATTCTTCTCCGTCTGCCAGGTCTATATTAACTCTGGAAGAACCTGGATGTCCAGACTCGGTCAATCCGGATATACCTTCTTGAACGGATATTTCACCTCCCATTGTCTTAGCTGATATTTCAGCCTTTGTACTTTCACATATGCTCAGTGTTATGTTCCCGCCCATTGTTGTAACTTTTGAATCTTCATCCCAGTCGTCAGTCAGTTTGATCAGAATATTTCCTCCCATCGTTTTCGCTCTGAAAGCTCTTGAAGCTTCAGACAGGTTGATATCGCCACCCATCGTTTTAATATCTGCTACTGCAGATATACTGTTCATTGTAATGTCCCCACCCGTTATGCTCGCCCTGATACCTTTCACTGTTTCAGGTATGTTAAGTGACAGATCATCCTTATCCCATTTTAGATAAACCGTTTCATTATCCCGATACATATGTATGTCTGGAGTATTCTCTCCGGTGACTTCAAGAGTCGAACCTTTTACCCCATTCAGAATCAGATTGCCCCCTTTAGTCCTGCTGCGCCTGTGAACAGGTCGTTTCAGAACAAGTTCTGTGCCCTCCTCCAGTTCAAGGGAACCTTCGAGAAGTCCGGCATCTTCGAACACATCTTCGTCCATTTCCTCAAATTCATCATCAATACCAGATACGGAATCTTTTACGATGCCGCGTACCATACGGCCTATATCACGCAATCCGTCAAGACCAGTTATATGTGCCATTTTTTTTTGCTCACGTATCAAGCGCTTCCTTTCCTTGACCCTCCTGGCCGGTGATTCTGTTTCTCTTCTCTTCTGGTTACCTTTCTCAAGTGCTTCCAGAAGTTTTGCGCCATCGTCTGCGCTAATCTTCCCATCGGACACCATCTGAAGAATCTCTCTCTGTTCTTCGCTCATGACAACTCCTTTCAATTATAAATTAATTACTACAATATATAAAAATGTCTTTACAATTTGTCAAGTATTAGTTTATATAGTGATATATTTTTAGTCATCCTAAAACAATCAGAGTTCAAGTTAATTTGAGGAATACCTTTCAGGCATTTCTCATCTCGGTTCGCCTTTATGAAACAAACAGGTGAGTTTATAGTAGCAGGAATGTACCGCATTTAGTAAACATGTGAAAATAAGCAATGCTAAATAATCCGCAAAAAGTAATTATTGAATGATTATAAGATAATACGTATATTTAATTATGATATAATAACTATTCGCGGTTATCCGGTCCAGCTGGTTGAAGAAGTGTGGTACGTCCCCCTAAATTCCAGATGTTCAACAGAGTCTCAGCAAGAGGAGTAATACTGGTTCCTCCGCCTCCGGCTCCACCCCTGCCGCTCTTCAGCAGTTTCGCGCCAAGCCGCTGTTCCGCGTCATGCAGCAGTATCCAGGCTCTTTTGTATTGAATTCCGGTTTTCTTCGCGGCCTGGAGTATCGAACCGGTCTCACGGACAGCTTTCAGAAGATCCATTCGCCCCTCGCCGAAAAGCGGTTTTCCATGAAGGTTCAACCAAAGCTTACCGCCGATTGTGATTGGAGAATCCTTTCCAATTCCCATCAATCCTGAAACGAGCCGGGCGGTTCTTTCTGCATTCCCGACTGAAACTGGTCCTTCCAATGTGAGATCAGCCTTCAGCTCGAGCCCTTCCGCAGACCGTTTCTGCCCGGACTCTGAACTTATATGAATATGAAAATCAGGATCGAACAAATTAAGAACCGAGTTGCTCTCGAAGATGATAATATCCGTATTGAACGATAATATATCAATAGAGTTCTCAAGTTCGTCAATTTCTGAATATTTGAAGAACATAACCTTTAAGGCGCCAGCTGTGCTGTAACGGAAGGTATCTGTACCTGGAGGTCCCGGGCTATAAGTGATACCCGCAGGACCATGCCCCCCATGCGACAGTTTGATACAGGCAACTGTTAATCCTGATGCCGTAAGTTCTTTTATGAGGCTTTCGGCAACAAGTGTTTTACCGAGTTTTCTGCAATCAGATGAGATCACAATTCTTTTTCCCAAAGCACTCCTTCAAATAGCATTACTGGTTATACCTATGAAACATAACTGTAATTACTGAATTTGAAAACTGATAGAGCGAATTCAGAGATTGTTAACCGAAGAGCGTTGTGGTCCTGAAATAAGGATAAAAACGTCTTTTGACTCCGGTACATGTAATGCAATATGTTCCTTTTAAGGAGGTGTGGTGTATATGACCGAAGCGGAACAGCTCGACAAGGATATTGACATATCAAGCCCGACCTATTCATTGGACAGGGGCAATGGTTCCAGAAAGCGAAAGCTTTCCGGAATCGTCTGGATACTATCGATATTCGCTGTTGTTATGATCGTGATACTGATTCTCCCGGCAGATAATTCCGGTTCTTTCAACACCAGCATTTCATCAGAGGAACTCGAACTGCGAGATCTTATGTATACCATCGCCAGCGATATACATGAATATTCCCGGTTGAATGGGAAACTACCCATTATTCCCGGAGATATGGAAATCCCTTCACAGTATATCGTTTATACCGCTGAAGATGATTCAAGCTGGCTCCTCATCTCGGGCGACAGCCTTATTTACTATTCCGATATGGACCCATTGGAATTCGCTAAGGGAGAAATATGATGACTCCCAGGAAACAGAGCGGGTTTACACTTGTAGAACTGCTTGTTGTAGTGGTTGTTATTGGTATCCTTGCGGCTATTGCCATACCAAAATTCAGTAATCTGTCCGAACAGGCTAAAACGCAGAGCTGCAGACATAACATGAGAAATCTGGCGGGCGCTCTTCATATGTACTATGGCTCAACCGGTCATTACCCCTACGCGAATGCAGGACACAGATGGATGAATTTCTCAGCAACTGAGGAGTACCTTCTGAACTGGGAACAGCTTAAATGTCCCTCCTGCGGCACTCATTACCGATATAGAATTACCGGGAGGAATTACGATAACTTCAGACTCAGAGGTTGGAACAGAAACTGCAGGAACAATCATGGAATGTACGTGAACGGAGTACCTAACTGGTAGCAATCCATCCGAGTATACGTCGAGTAAACAGAATCTTTCATTGCATTCGTAAACATTTTGACAGGTCATATTTACCTCAATTTCTCAACAGAATCATCCGCTTCGTGCAGTTGAATGAAGGGCCTTCTATCCTGCAGAAATACACACCCGGAGTGATACTGCGCCCTCTCCTGTCAGTCCCGTTCCAAACCGTAGAATAAGCCCCGGTCGCCATAGGCTCGCTAATGAGTGTCGTCACTATTCCGCCGGTAATATCGTAGATTGAAAGGGACACCGTTCCGTCAACCCCCGACGGAACATCAAAAGCAATCGTTGTTGAATAATTGAATGGATTGGGGCAGATGCTAATGCCGACTTGTTCAGGCGCTGAACCGGACTGCGGCTGCGAAACCGATGTCTCCGGACCCAGCTTTATCAGATAGATATTGTATTCCCCTGCAAAATAGTCGTACGTACTTCCGGCAACGATAAATCCACCATCCGCAGTTAAATCCACCGATCTGCCCCTATCAAGATTTTCTCCCCCTATGGTCTTTGACCATTCAGTATCACCGCTGTCGTCCGTTCTTAAAAGCCAGACGTCGAAATTACCGGCTCCGAAGGATTCAGTGTAACCGGCAATGATATATCCTTCATCAACGGTTTGCCGTACCGAACAGCCGCAATCCTCTTCAACCCCGCCGAAAGTCCGTGTCCATACACCTCCACCGTCGCTATCTGTCTTAACCAGCCATACATCGTAATCACCTGAACCATAGGATCTGGTATCACCAGCCATAATGTAGCCGCCATCCGCAGTCTGCTGTACCGAATGACTGCGCTCGCAGCCGGTTCCTCCAAAGGTGTTCGTCCAGAGAGTATCACCAAGATTGTTGGTCTTTATCAGCCAGAAATCACTGCTCCCCGCTCCGTAGGAATAGGTATCGGCAAGAACAATGTAACCGCCATCAACGGTCTGCTGAACCGACATGCCATTGTCGTAATCATCTGCTCCGAATATTCTTTCCCATTCGGAATCTCCACTGGAATCTGTTTTTATCAACCAGACATTCCAGCCTGCACCGAAGGAAGGTTGTATCATACCTGTAAGAATGTATCCTCCATCAGTGGTCTGCTGTACCGATGTCGCCCAGTCCCAGAATGATCCACCAAATGTTTTTGTCCATAGAGTATCGCCTTCGTTATCGGTTCTTATAAGCCAGATATCAAGACCGCCTGCTCCATAGGAACTGGTATAGCCAGCTATGATGTATCCCCCGTCTGTGGTTTGATCTACCGAGAATCCGCGGTCTTCTCCCACACCTCCGAAGGTTTTTGTCCAGAGGGTATCACCCAGATTGCTGGTTTTAATGAGCCAGACGTCAAAATTGCCTGATCCGAAGGAGTCCGTATCGCCTACAACGATATATCCGCCATCCGTTGTCTGCTGAACACACCTCCCGAACTCATAAATACCTCCACCGAAAATCTTTGTCCACTGCACATCCGGTTCTATCCGGGCCGATGACATCGATGTTAGAATAGTTATTACACTGAATAAAAGTATCTTTCTTTTTCGCATTCCCTTTCACCTTTCGAGCAGTTGAGGCAAATTTATCATAATTCATGTTCTATAGCACATTTCCGATCCGAAAAACAGCGGTTTCCCGAGAAAACCGACGTGTGAATGAATGACAGGAGCACCGGTACTTGAAAGTGAACATCCCGGGATATACATGAAATGTCCTTATCATCTTTCAGCACAACTGTTTACGACGACATATCATGGTAATGCAATTGACTATATAGCGTAGCTTGTGCGTACCATAGTCTTTACATATATTCACCATCCTTAGAATTAGGCAAATCATTAATCAGAAAGGGTTTTTAATATGAAAATTTTTCTTGCGCTTGTCATGCTTGTCGGCATCTGTATAGCTGACGGCACAGAAACACAGACTGACTGGGTAGGTGGGCCTGGCACTCCAGGTCCAGTAACAACCTGGGGAACGCTGTTCGATGTATCGAGCGGTATATCCTGGCTGACAACAGGCGAAATCGGCCTGAGTTTAGAGCATAATATCTCATCATCATCTAACGGTCCAAGATGGGCAGTCTGCGGCGACATTGACGGAGATAGTGACATAGATGTTCTTGTTTGTGAATACTATGCGGATTCCCTTGTATGGTTCGAGAACATTGACGGTGACAGCTATTTCTGGGAGCGTCACTTCATTGGTGCGGGTAACGATCCTCACACAGCCGCTCTTGCAGACATCGACAACGATGGTGACCTTGATGCAATTGCCGGCTATTACTCCGGTGATTCCGTCGTCTGGTACGAAAACGACGGTACAGGTTCCGGATGGATTTCTCACATGGTCGTAGAGTCTCCATACGCTAACCAGGTCAGAACATTGATTGCAGCTCATATGAACGCTGACGCTTTTATTGATATTGTCGTACCCGCATACGCTTGCGACACGGTTGCCTGGTACGAGAATGACGGTGTTGGCGGTTTCAGCTGGACAAGACATAACATCTGCGCGACAAATGGGCCAAGGTGTGGAAACGTGGCCGATCTCGACAAAGACGGTTATCTTGATGTAGTGGCCGGTGCCTACTATGGTGACTCTCTGTCATGGTGGGAAAACGACGGAACAGGCCTCATCTGGACACATCACTGCATAAGCAGTTCCTATAACGGGGCAGGCCATGCGTGGTTCGTTGATATTGACGGCGACACATACCTCGATGTCCTTTGCGCAGCAATGTCCGGTGACAGTCTCTGCTGGTTTGAAAACACTGATGACATCGGAACCAGCTGGGCCAGGCATACGATTACAACAATCGACTACCCGGTTTACTCCAGCTTCTACGACCTTGATCAGGACGGCGATCAGGATGTTCTTGTCTGTAGTCCTAATTTAGATGTTTCGTACTGGTTTGAGAACAATGGTACAGGAACCTCATGGGTCGAACACCTTATAACGGATGAATACAATGGTCCATACTTCGTTGCAGGCGTTGATATTAACCTCGACGGCGTGAACGAAGCTCTCATCTGTGACAACAGCAGCGACAGGGTTGACTGGTACGATCTGTTCGAAAGCACAGGTGTGCTGGAATCATCAATACTTGACGCACAGGAAGATCCGGACTGGAATACTATTGCCTGGACAGCAACAACACCGACGAACACTGATGCCATCTTCCAGCTGCGTAGTTCCGATAACTCAGCTGCAATGGGCTCCTGGTCCGCCGACATCACTTCTCCGGGCTCAATCGATTCGTATGTCAGTGACGGTGATAACTACATTCAGTACAAAGCGATTCTCTCAACAACTGACGTGGGCGATTCTCCGGTAATTCCAATACTGCAGGATGTCACCATCGACTGGCTGTCAGTCGGTATCGCCGGCTCCAGCAGTCCCGCAGATGAATTCACTCTTAGTATAATATCTGCCAATCCCTGCTTCGGTGCTCCCGTCATCGCTTTCGATGTTCCCAATATCTGCAATGTTAATCTCAGCATCTTCGACATGTCCGGGCGCGTTGTGGCCAGGATAGCTGACGGAGAGATCGAAGCCGGTAATTATCAGGTTTGTATTGAAAACCTGATTCCCGGTATCTATCACTGCAGGATGGAAGCTGGCGGATTTACCGATGTTAGAAGTCTTGTAATACTGAAATAGACGTAAATCCTGATCATACAAGCAAGCGGCGGCCAGAAGGCCGCCGCTTCATTATCAGGTGAGATTTCGGATCAGGCTCCCGTTGCTTTGAGTAAGGTATTACTCAATTCTTTTAGACTGAATGGTTTTGCTATGGTAGCCGTGAATCCGTAATCAGAATAATTGGCCAATACAGGATTGTTCGAGTAACCGCTTGATACAATCACTTTAACATCAGGATCAATTTCAAGGAGTTCTGCTATTGCCTCTTCTCCTCCCATTCCTCCCGGAATAGTCAGGTCCATGATAACCGCGTCAAAGGAGTTTTTTGATTCCTTTGCGGCGGTGTAAACTTCTATTGCTTCCCGCCCGTCTTTAACAGCAAATGCCTCAAACCCCAGGCTGCCCAGCATTTCAACAGCAACATTCCTGACCATTTCTTCATCATCCATAACCAGTACGTGGCCCTTGCCTGCCTTTGGAGGTTCTTCATCCTTTATTACGGTTTCAGGCTCTTCTCTGGTTGCTGGAATATAGATGATAAATGTTGTACCATGTCCCGGTTCTGACTCGACAGTTATCAAGCCATCATGTTTATTAATTATGGAATACGCAGTTGCCAGACCTAATCCGCTCCCTTTGTCCTTTGTTGTGAAGTATGGGTCAAATATCTTCAGAAGGTTTCCTTCAGGTATACCGACTCCCTGGTCATTTACGGTCACCATTACATACATTCTATCTTTCAGCGGAAGAACATGTCCTGTTATCTCCGCGATATTCTCTGCTCGAATGGTGAAAAGACCTCCGGCAGGCATTGATTGATGCGCATTGATCGTTAAATTCTCGATGACCTGTCTGAATTGCACCACGTCGATGTCAACGGCCCAGAGATCATCAGGCTGATTGTATTCAAAGCGGATGTTGGAACCGCTTAGAATAAAATTCACAGAATCGGTAATTATCTCCGAAATCGAAGTAGTTGTTCTGAGAGGCAAACCGCCTTTGGAGAATGTGAGAAGCTTCTGAGTCAGTTCCTTCGCTCTGGTTGCTGCGCAATGAGCATTATGCAGAAACCTCAAAGCCTCACTTTCCGGGATTGAAAACGTCTTTGCCAGGTCAATATTGCCCAGTATTCCGGTTAGAATGTTGTTGAAATCATGCGCGATTCCACCGGCAAGCACACCAATGGATTCTATTCTCTCAATTCTCAAAAGCTCCATCTCCATCTTCTTACGTTCAGAAATATCAAGCGCAACGATCTGAGCCCCGGCCCTTTCCGGATAAGCAAATGGTATGGCTACCATCTCTACATCGATAACGGAGCCATCAACCTTTTTGAACCTTCTCTCCGTCAGAGGGATTTCATGATGATTTCCCAACATCTCGGTTATTGAGCTTTTCACAGACTCGTAATCGTCCGGATGGATAATTTCCTGAAGTGGCTTTCCAATGATCTCGTTCGGACTTTCCGCGCCCAGAAGCTTTATCCCGGCATTATTCGCGAAGTTAAGCTTACTTTCATGGAAGATGAAGATGGATTCCGGTGAAGACTCAACAAGCCTTCGATACCTTCCCTCCGATTTCAGCAAAGCC
>Ga0255390_1076_pt1 | contig 14112 bp, 16 predicted proteins | sample ANMaggSSYBR01H11_FD_182111 | JGI IMG/M metagenome (GOLD analysis project Ga0255390, IMG submission 182111) | Sediment cell enrichment communities from methane seep in Santa Monica Basin, California, United Staets - ANME aggregate JGI... | ecosystem: Environmental > Aquatic > Marine > Cold seeps >... | reverse complement strand
ACCTCGCAGGGTGCTGTTCAGCGAAGGCTTCGAGGGGGACGGGAAGATGCGGCCCTGGGCCAGCAACGGCCCATACAAAGTCAACTTCGCCGGGCCGACGGACGAGCGCGCGGCTACGGGCAAACGATCGTTCAAAATCGACATTACTTGGACCGACTGCACGTACAATTACTGGAAGTCGGCGCCACTGATGATCCCGTATTACGGTAATCCGAAGGTAAGCGGCAAATTGTACGTCGAACGCGGAAACGCCCAGATCGGTTATTCTAGCGCCAACCCCAAGGCGGAAACGGGGGGAAACGTATCGAAGGGTGATATGATTCGCCGCCGGCCGGACGGATGGTCGGAGTGGACGGCAAGTGATTCAAGCAAGTCGGACAATGCACGGCACATCCAAGCAGTCGCCGTTTATCTCAAGCCCGACAAGGAAGGACGCACGGTGGTCTACGTTGACGATCTTCAGGTTGAGGCCGCGCTTCCGGAAAATTACGAGGCGAAACTCAAGTCGCGGATCGCGGAAATTGCAGCCGAGCGACGGGCGTTCATCCTTAAAGAAACCGACAAGTTGCAAGCCGGGTTTGCGGAACTCGTCGGACAGATGGACAAAGTGCCTGCGAAGCTGCCATCCTCGACTTCTTCCGTTTTGGCCGAATGTTGGCGACAGCGATGCGAGAACTGTCGACAATTACGGTCGAAACTGGAGACACACATTACACAATTGCGGACCGCGCCGAGGAGTTCCACGCTTAAATCCGCCAGGCGGTTGCTGCGGTTGCTCGGAAAGGCCCATGCAGCTTCCGGTTCTTTCCTGAAGTATGCCGAGACTCACGCCGCGCTGCCTTATATGATTTGGATTGTCAAACCGATCAGCAACGAACGCATTCTCCCCAGCAACTCGCCAATATACGGTGTTCCCGGGACTGAGCTGCGCATCTCGGCGTGTGCCGGAGAGTACGAACCCGCAAGCTTTGCGATCTATGCACCAAAGGGTTTGGGCGAAGTTATTGCTCGTCCCACCGACGCCAAATGCGGCAAGTGGACGATTCCGGCTTCTGCGATCGACATCTACATTGTGAAGTGTTGGTGGCAGGCGGGCGTAGGGATTGGCGACCTCCGGCATCCAACATTCACGCCGGAATTGCTGTTGAAAGACCCGAATGTCGTTCGGGTGGATAACGACAAGAAACGCAACGTGCTGAGGAATCCGAAGGTCCCACGAGATGCAAAGGAGCTTCAGCCGGTTTTCATGCCCGCCGGCACAGCGCAACAATTCTGGGCCACGGTACACGTGCCCAACAACGCACAGCCGGGCACATATCGCGGGACGATTCGCTTGGAGGCCAAGAACGCACAACCGCTGGACCTGGGGCTGACTATCGAGGTGCTTCCGTTCCGGCTAGAAGAACCGCTGCTTGAATACTCGATTTTCTATCGCGGCCGCCTCACATCGGACGGCAAGGGCAGCATTGGCTCCGAGGCAAAATCCGAAGTACAGTACCTTGCCGAAATGTGCAACTTGAAGGCCCACGGCGTCACGCATCCGACTTGTTATCAGCCGTTCAACAAACTGCTCGACCGCGCTATCGAGTTGAGAAAACAAGCCGGCGTTGCCGTAGACCCGTTCTACTCAGTGGGTATTAACACCGGCGCGCCGACTTCGCCGGAAGCACTCAAATCGCTAAAGCGACGAGTCCGCTCGGCCATTGCGCAGGTCGGCAGGCACGGTATCAAGGAACTTTACATTTACGGCATCGACGAGGCCAAAGGTGAACGGCTGAAGGCCGAACGCGATGCGTTCAACGCAGTACACGAAGCAGGGGCGAAGGTTTTCGTCGCTTGTTACGTCGGCACGTTCGAGTTGGTCGGAAATCTGCTCGACTTGCCAATTTATGCCCGCAAACTGGTGCCAAACGAGGCCAAAAAGTGGCACGATGCCGGCTGCCGCATCTTCAACTATGCCAATCCCCAAGTCGGCGTCGAGCAGCCGGAAACATATCGTCGCAACTACGGACTGGCCCTATGGAAGGCGGGCTACGACGGCGCGTGCGACTACGCATACCAGCACGGCTTCGGCGACATCTGGGATGACTTCGACAGCAAGAAGTATCGCGATCACAACTTTACCTATCCGACCGTCGACGGCGTTATCGACACGATCCAGTGGGAAGGTTTTCGCGAAGGGGTCGACGATGTTCGATACCTCACGACGTTGCTCAAACTGATCGAGCGCACGAAAGCCAATCTCGCCAAACAACAGCTTGCCGCGGAAGCCGAGAAATGGGTGGCGACGATGGACGTCGCCGGCGACCTCGACGGCTTGCGCACGAAGATGGTGGAATGGATTCTTCGACTGAGAGACAAGTAGGGCTGTTGGTCGGCTAGGTTTGCCGCCCTGAAGCCGACGAAACCGTAGCGGTTGATATATGAACATTAAACGTACCCGGCAAACCTCGTTGCCCGGTTTCGGGGCGCCTCCACTGGGCACTGAAGTGCCCAGCCCTCAAACCTCGGCCGGTGGTCCTTCACTAGGCACTGAAGCGCCCAGCCCTCGGTCGCCTCTACTGGACGCTGAAGCGCCCAGCCCTCGACTGGCCGGCCGGACGGTCTGGGTAATCGACTCCCATTCGCTGATCCACCAGGTCTTTCACGCGCTACCGAATATGACCAGCCCGCGGGGCGAGCCGGTGGGGGCCGTGTTCGGCTTCACCCGCGATCTGCTCTACCTGCTGGAAGAAAAGAAGCCGGACTATCTGATTTGCGCTTTCGACCTGCCGGGCAAGACGTTCCGGCACTCGATGTACGAAGAGTACAAGATTCAGCGGGCCGAGATGCCCGACGACCTGATGCCGCAGTTTCCGGCCATTCGCCGGGTGATCGCCGCGTTGGGTATTCCAGCGCTGGATTGCGAGTCTTACGAGGCCGACGACGTTCTGGCCACCGTCGCCCGACTGACCGATCAGCTCGGCGGCCAATGTTTCCTGGTGACCGGCGACAAGGACTGCCGCCAGTTGATCTCCGAACGAGTGAAGGTATACAACATCCGCAAGAACGAAATCTACGACGAGGAGAAGTTGCGCGAGGACTGGGGGATCTTGCCGGCCCAGGTGGTCGATTTTCAGGCACTGGTCGGCGATTCGGTGGACAACGTACCGGGTGTGCCGCTGATCGGCCCGAAATTCGCCCGGCAACTGCTCCAGCAGTACGGCACCCTCGAAGCGGTCCTCGACCACGCCGCAGATGTCTCGGGCGCCAAGCGGAAGGAAAACTTGTCGAAATACCGCGATCAGGCACTGCTGAGCCGCGACTTGGTTCGCCTCGACGGCGATGTTCCGTTGTCGATCGACTGGAACGCCGGTCGGTCGGGCAACATCGACCTCGATGCGACGCTGGCGCTGTTCCACGAGTTCGGGTTCCGCGGCATCGGGAAAAAGTTGACGGCGCTGGCGGAAAACCGAGGGCTGGCCGCTTCAGCGGCCAGTAGAGTAGCGGGTTCAGAGTTCAGGGTTCAGGGTTCAGGGTCGAAAGATCCGAATCCACTGGCCGCTGAAGCGGCCCGCCCTCCCGGCCCTCGCACCAACCTCGTCGATACCCCCGAGGCGTTCAAAACGTTTCTCGACCTGCTGCGGCAGCAAAAAACCATCTCGGTCGACACCGAAACGACCAGCGTCCGCCCGCGCTGGGCAAAACTCGTGGGCGTCTCGATGGCCTGGAACAACGACGAGGCGTGGTATCTGCCGCTCCGCGCGCCGGAAGGCGAACCACATCTGGACACGGACGAAACCCTGGCCGCCATCAAGCCAATCCTGGAAGACCCGGCGGTCGCAAAAATAGGCCAAAACCTCAAGTACGACATGATCGTGCTCCGCGCGGCCGGAATCCGACTGACCGGCGTGGCCATGGACACGATGATCGCCAGCTATCTGTTGGAAGCAGGCCGCCGCAACCATAACCTCGACGAACTGGCCCAAACCTATCTCGGTCACGAGACGATCAAAATTTTGGAACTGATCGGCTCGGGCAAAAACCAGAAGCGGATGGACGAAGTTCCAGTCCGCCGGGTAGCCGACTACGCCGGCGAAGACGCCTGGCTGCCGCTTCGGTTGCGGCCGATCCTGGCCGAAAAACTGGGGGAGGCCGAACTGGACGACCTGCTCCGGTCGCTGGAACTGCCGCTGATCGACGTGCTGGCCGACATGGAGTATTGCGGCATTAAGGTGGACGCCGCCCGATTGCGCGAACTTAGCCTTCGTTACGGCCGGCGAATGGAAGAACTGGAAAAGGAGATTCATCGAGAGGCCGGCCGCGAGATAAACATCGCCTCGCCCAAGCAACTCCAGGCGCTGTTGTTCGATGAGTTGAAGCTGCCGGTGGTCAAACGGACCGCCAAGACGGGTCCAAGCACCGACGCCGAGGTGCTCGAGGAACTTGCCCCGTTGCACCCGCTGCCGGCCAAGATTCTGGAATATCGGCAATATGCCAAGCTGAAGAACACGTACGTCGATGCCCTGCCGGAGATGATCTGTCCGGAGACCGGTCGGGTCCACGCCTCGTTTCAGCAGGCCGTGACGGCGACCGGCCGGCTAAGCTCGAGCGACCCAAACCTGCAAAACATACCGGTGCGTACCGAGGAAGGGCGGGAAATCCGCTCGGCCTTCGTGGCCGGCCAGGAGGGCTGGTGCCTGCTGGCGGCCGACTATTCGCAGATCGAGCTTAGGGTATTGGCCCATTTTTCCGGCGATGCCCGGCTTGCCGAGGCGTTTGCCCGCGACGAGGACATCCACGCCCGGGTCGCCGGTCAAGTAAACGGCGTTCCGCTGGAGGATGTGACGCCCGAGATGCGTCGGGCGGCGAAGGCTGTCAACTTTGGGGTGATCTACGGGCAGAGTCCGTTCGGCCTTGCCCGAGCGCTGGGGATCGAACAGGACGAGGCCGCGAAGTTCATAGACAACTATTTCGAGGGGTATCCCGGAATCGAGGAATTCCTCTCTCGGGTACTGGCGGATTGCCGTAAAAACGGGTATGTTAAAACTATCCTGGGTCGGCGGCGTGCGATCGGCGGGGTACGCGAAGGGGCCGGGCGGCAGAGAAATCTTGCCGAACGGACCGCGGTGAACACGGTTATCCAGGGGTCGGCGGCGGATTTGATCAAACTAGCGATGATCGCAATCCACCGTCGCTTGAGGACAGAACGCCTTTCGGCGAAGATGCTGCTGCAAATTCACGACGAGTTGATCCTAGAAGTTCCCACCGATCAGTTCCACCACTTGGCCGCTCTCGTCCGGAAAGAGATGATCGGCGCGTGGGCGTTGAACGTTCCCTTGAAAGTAGACTTGAAAGCCGGTCCAAACTGGGCCGGGGCGGAGGTAGTGAGTAGTGGTTAGTGGCTAGTGGTCAGTGGCCAGTGAACGTGAAAAAGTGAAGCTCGTGCCGGTGAAAATGAATTGCCCTAAATGTGGAATGAAAATGGACCGGGGATATTCATGTGCCAATGCTGGTCTGTCGTGGATCGAGCCAAGCAAGTTCAAGAATTTTTCCTTTCTGGACAAAGACCTGTCCGGAGCCGGACTGAAGAAGTATATCCCCTGGATGGCCGAGTATTTCCAAGCGTTTCATTGTTCGTCATGTCGGATGGTGCTTGTGGATTATTCCCGAAAATTTGACCGGAAGACCGTCAACAGCCAACCACTGGCCACTGACCACTGACCACTGGCCACTGCCCCATGCGAATCATCGGCATTACCGGCGGAGTAGCCAGCGGAAAAAGCACGGTGGCCCGGCTGTTGGAGCGATTGGGCGCCGGAGTGCTGGACGCGGATCGGGCCGGACATGAGACGTTGCGGCTGCACCAGGTCGAGGCGGCCGCGCGACGGCGATGGGGAGAGACGGTTTTCGGCCACGATGGGCGAATCGACAGAACGCGGTTGGCGCGGGTCGTTTTTGCTCCGGGGCCGGAAGGGCAGAGAGAACGCTTATATCTGGAACAATTGACTCATCCGGAAATTGCCCGTTTGCTCCGGCGGCAGGCGGATAGCATGGTGGTGGCTGGAACCGAGGTCGCCGTGCTCGACGCGCCGTTGTTGTTGGAGGCGGGCTGGGAAGAATTGTGCGAAAAAACAGTGTTCGTCGAAGCGCCGCGGGAAACGCGGACAGCGAGGGCCTTGGCCCGAGAGTGGAATAAGGAGGATTTTGCAGCCCGTGAGGACGCGCAGGAATCGTTGCAGCGCAAACGAGAGAGCGCCGATGTGATTATAGACAACTCCGGTTCCCCGGAACGGACGCAGGCTCAGGTCGAGCGGTTTTGGGCGTCCCTCGTCCGCTGATTCCTACCATACCTACTGCGTTTTCCGAACAAGAGCATTTACGTAGGCCGGGTCGTGCCCCGGCGCGTTTGGACAACATCAACCAATAATTTCGATGACCGCCGAGTTGCAACCTTAGGTTTCCCCGCATTTTCGCTTGGAAAACTTCGGAAAACACGAGAATTCCGACCCGTAGGGTCGTTTGACAATAGCCCAGCGATTCATCGCTGGGGAGGAGGACCGGCCAAATCCATTATTCGTCCCGTAGGGACGGTCGAACCGTGGTGGTCAATTTTCGGCCGTCCCTACGGGACTTGTGGGGAAATAAAGGGGCTTCTCGTCGCCCCAGCAGTGAACTGCTGGGCTATTGTCGACTGTCCCTACGGGACAAAAATGTGGGTAAACTTAAGGTTGCAACCCGGCATACTGATCGAGCAGGACGGCCGGCGACTCGTGCAAACGCGGAAAAGCCGCCGCCAGCGACATGAAATACCTAATTGTGATCGAGAAGACAAAGACCGGCTACTCGGCCTATTCGCCCGACCTGCCGGGTTGTGTATCCACCGGCGCGACCCCCGACGATACGGAGCAAAACATGCACGAGGCAATCGACTTTCACCTGGATGGCCTAAGGCGGGAAGGTTTCCCGATTCCGCAACCGAGCAGTGCGTCGGCCTACGTCGAGGTGGCTGTTTGAGTTGACATTTTCTCTCGACGAGTATTCAGACAAGGAGAACTGCCGTGCCGACAAACATGAACATGGTTTATTGGAAAGGCGACAAGTTCTTGGTGGGGAAACTCATCGACCACCCTGAAATCATGAGCCAAGGGGAGACCGTCGAAGAATTGGAAGCAAACCTGAGGGAAGCGTATCTTCTCATGGCCATGGACGACGTTCCGGAAGAACACTCGATTAAATCCATTGCAATATGAAGCGAGTAGACCTGATCCGAGACATCGAGAAGAACGGTTGCGTCTTTGTAAGATCGGGCGCCAACCACGACATTTACCTCAACCCGCGTACTGGAAAGAAACAACCGGTTCCGCGCCACCGGGAAGTTGACAATCACTTGGCACGACACATCAAGAAACACCTAGCCTAGCCCATCACTTCTTAATACGGATAAATCACCTCGCCGCCGGCGCCTTCCGCGCGCCGGCAAAAATATCCATCAGGAGCAGAGTGAAAATGAACCGCGACCGTGAAGACCAAATAGCCCCCCCCGAAGAAGAACGCCGCGACGATTCCGACGAGCGTTCACCGACTTCGCTCGACGAGGCGCTACGCGCTTTGGAGCAAGAAGAGCCGCTTTCGGTGGCCGAGGAGATCGCCGTCGAAAAACGCAAGCGCCGCGACGACACCCAGGACCGTTACGAACAGATCAAGCAGTCCGGAGATACCCACATCGCCGAATTGCAGCGGATGTCGATGGCGGAACTGATCGAGGAGGCGCGCCGCGAAAACCTCGAAGATTACGCCGGAGTGAAAAAACAGGACCTGATCTTCAGAATCCTCAAGGAGCGGGTGAAACTCAACGGCCTGATGTTCGGCGAGGGAACCCTCGAGGTCTTGCCGGACGGATTCGGCTTCCTCCGCAGTGCCGACTACCACTACCTCTCCTGCCCCGACGACATTTACGTCTCGCCCAGCCAGATCCGCCGTTTCGGGCTGAAGACCGGAGCGATGGTCTCGGGCCAGATACGCCCGCCGAAGGAAAACGAGCGCTACTTCGCCCTGTTGCGAGTCGAGGCAATCAATGGCCAAGACCCCAACCTGGTGTCGTCGAAAGTACCCTTCGACGAATTGACTCCCTTGCACCCCGACGCCCGCATCCGCATGGAGACCACGCCGGAGGAGATCGAGATGCGGGTGGTCGATCTGATCGTGCCGATCGGCTTCGGCCAGCGCGGGTTGATCGTCAGTCCGCCGCGGGCCGGAAAGACCATCCTCATGCAGAAAATGGCGAAGGCCGCCCTGAAAAACTTCCCCGACCTGTACGTCTTCATGCTGTTGATCGACGAGCGCCCGGAGGAAGTAACCGACATGGAACGGGAGGTGAAGGGGGCGAATTGCGAGGTCGTCAGCTCGACCTTCGACGAGCCGGCCACCAGACACCTCCAAGTCTCCGAAATGGTGCTGGAAAAGGCCAAGCGGATGGTCGAGTACGGCCACGACGTGCTGATCTTCCTCGATTCGATCACCCGGCTGGCGCGGGCGTGGAACACCGAATGCCCCTCCTCGGGCAAGCTCCTTTCCGGCGGTCTTGACGCCAACGCTTTGACGCGCCCCAAGCGGTTCTTCGGCTCCGCGCGGAAAGTCGAGGAAGGTGGTTCGCTGACGGTGATCGGCACCGCCCTGGTCGATACCGGAAGCCGCATGGACGAAGTGATTTTCGAGGAGTTCAAGGGAACCGGCAACCAGGAAATCGTCTTGGACCGCAAACTGGTCGATCGGCGCATCTGGCCTTCGATCGACATCAACCGCAGTGGCACCCGCAAGGAAGAGATGCTCATGGACCCGGAAGAACACCGCCGCGTGTGCATCCTTCGCCGCGTGCTCAACGACATGAACCCACCCGACGCCATGGAACTGCTGGTCGACCGCCTGAATAAGACCAAAAGCAACGCCGAGTTCCTGATGAGCATGAACTTGAAGATGTAGGGGAGAGAGAAGAGAGAAGAGAGCTGGCCGCTTCAGCGGCCAGTAAAGCAGTTCAGAAAAAAATCGCCATGCCGAATATATTCCAAGGAAACATCGCCGCCGCCGAGGGCCGGTTCGCCGTCGTGGTCTCCAGGTTCAACGAGTCGATCACCTCGCGGCTGCTGGACGGCGCGGTGCGGACGCTGACCGAAAACGGCGTGGCCGACGAGCGGATCGACGTGGCTTGGACCCCCGGCGCGTTCGAGATACCAACCGTGGCCAATCGACTGGCCGCCGGCGGACGCTACGCGGCGGTAATCTGCCTGGGTGCGGTCGTCAAAGGCGAAACCACCCACGACCAGCACATCAACCGCGCGGTGAGCGCCGCCTTGTGCGAACTGGGCGTCCATTACGGATTGCCGGTCCTGTTCGGACTGTTGACCTGCAACACCCTCGAGCAGGCGATTGCCCGATCCGGCGGCCAATCGTCAACCACCGACAAGGACCAGCCCGACGCCCGAGTGGGAAACAAGGGGGTCGATTGCGCCTTGGCGGCGTTGGAAATGGTCGATCTGATGTCAAAACTTCCGGGGAGATAGCCGCTTGCGGCTTCGCAAAATAACGCAATATAACATGACCAGCCGCAGCCGAGCACGAGAAGTCGCCTTTCAAGTCCTCTATCAGGACGACCTGAATTCGCGCGGCAACCCGGCCTTCGGAGACCTGTTGATTGAAGAACGCCTCGGAAAAGGCGGTCTGGCGGAGTTCGCTCGCAGTCTGGTGGCAGGAGTCCGGCGACATCGCAAGGAGGTGGACTCCCTGCTGGAACAAACCGCCGACAACTGGAGCCTGGGCCGGATGGCGGCAACCGACCGAAACGTGTTGCGCTTGGGAACCTACGAACTGCTGCACGGAGACGCGCCCGACCGGGTGGCCATCGACGAGGCCGTCGAACTGGCCAAGCGGTTCGGCGCCGCACAGTCGTCGCAGTTCGTCAACGGAATTTTGGACAAAGTAATGCGGGTAAATGACGAATGTCGAAATTCAAATGTCGAATGAATGACGAAATTCAAACGACGAATGTCGAAATTGCCATTCGACATTTAGATTTCGACATTTGACATTCATTCGACATTTGAATTTTGACATTCGGCATTTTCACCATGGGCTTATTCGACAAACTAAAACAAGGTCTCCGCAAGACCACCCAACTGCTGAACACCGACATCCGCGACTTGTTCAAGTCCGAGGGGCGGATGGTCGACGCGGCGTTCCTGGAGGAACTGTTCGAGACGTTGGTCAAGACCGACATGGGCGTCGACGCCGCACAGGAAATCGTCGACCAGATCGGCGAGACCTTCCGCGGCCGGGTCGTCGAGATGGCGGATGTTCTTGAGGAGATCAAAAAGTACCTCAAAAAACTCCTGTCGCAGCCGCCCGAGCCGATCCGCTTCGCCTCGGCCGGACCGACCGTCATCATGGTGGCCGGGGTGAACGGCTGCGGAAAAACCACCACCATCGCCAAGCTGGCCGGCATGTTCCAAGCCGAAGGCAAGAAGGTCGTCCTCGGCGCCGCCGACACCTTCCGCGCCGCGGCGGTCGAGCAACTGACAATTTGGTCCGAACGGCTGGGCGCGGAAATCGTCACCGGCCCATCGGGTAGCGATCCGGCCAGCGTTGCCCATCGGGCCGTCGCCAGGGCGATCGAGTCGGGCGCCGAGGTGTGCATCGTCGATACTGCCGGACGGCTGCAAACCCAACAAAACCTGATGCAGCAACTCACGAAAATCCATCGCGTGCTGGGCAAACAGATCGCCGACGCCCCGCACGAGGTCATTCTAGTGCTCGACGCCACCACCGGACAAAACGGCATCAGCCAGGCACGGCACTTCACCGAAGCGGTCCGTTGCACCGGTTTGGTGCTGGCCAAACTCGACGGCACGGCAAAGGGGGGCGTGGTCGTGGCCATCCGAAAACAGGTCGGATTGCCGGTTAAGTACATCGGAGTGGGCGAGAAGGCCGAGGACATCGCCCTGTTCGAGCCGGACCCCTTTGTCGACGCCATGTTCGCCGACATCGGCTAGCACTCTCGTTCCCATGCTCCGCATGGGAACGCACTGCCCGGACGATCCGCGTCCGCGAAAAGCGAGATCACGAACTTCATCCATGCGGGGACGCGGAGCGCCGTAACGAGGATTACACTCCAGAACAAGGACGCGACTGTGTCAAACAACGAGATCGAACGCGTGTTGGTGGTCCCGACCGAAGTCTTTCACCGGCTGGGTCATTTCCAGGGATTCAACGGGCATGTCGAGCGGTATCTCGACGAGTTGCTCCGGCCCGAACATACAAGCTATCGGCCACGCGACGAGGTGGAAAAAGACCCCGGCTACAAACAACTGATCCCCTACATGATATTCCGCCATGTGGACGGGGACGGCCGGGAGACGGTTTTCCAGTACACCCGCGGCACGGGAATGGGCGAGGGCCGGCTGCACAGCAAACGGAGCGTCGGCATCGGCGGACACATATCGTCGATCGACGCCGTCGGCGGCGGCGCCGCCGGGTCTTACGAGGAGGGAATGCGACGGGAACTCGACGAGGAAGTCGCCGTCGATTCGCCCTACACATCCAAATGCGTGGGACTTATAAACGACGATCAGACGGAAGTGGGCAGCGTGCATCTCGGCATGGTCCATCTGTTCGAGGTCGAACGTCCGGCGGTGCGGCCCCGCGAAACAGAGATCATCGAGTGCGGTTTCCGGCCGGTCGAGGAGATGCTCTCCGACCTGAGCGGTTTCGAGACCTGGTCGCAGATTTGCATGACGGCGCTTTTCGGCAAAGAATAGCGGGCCGGTTCTTCCCAACTGGCCGCTGAAGCGGATAGCCCTCCGCTGGGTGGCTTGGCGTTCGGCAACCGTCCGTGTAATATTACAGTATCAGTTTCCCGTGATCCGCGAGACCGACCAACAAGCAGAAAGGTGAACCACCGATGGCAATTACTATCACAGACGCGGCGGCCGGAGAAATCAAACGACACATGGAAACCCAGACCGTCGAACCGGAAACCATGCTGCGGATCGGCATTGCCGGCGGCGGTTGCGCCGGACTGCAATACACCCTGGGTTTCGAGAACAACTTCGACCCGAAGGTCGATACCCGCTACGAGCAACATGGCGTGGCGTTGGTCGTCGCGAAGAAGATGGCCCTGCATATAGACGGGACGACGATCGATTTCCGCACGGGACCGATGGGTAGCGGATTCTCGATCGACAATCCCAATGTTCCCAGCGGCGGCGGATGCCCCGGATGCGGACATCATTAAGGATGAGGGATGAGCGAAAGCTTGAATGGCTTTCCTCTCTCTTCACTCTTCCCTCCTCTCTCTTCTTTTTTAATTGCGAAAACGAACGTGCAAGGCGGGAGGCGGACAGGTGGTGTCGAAACGCGACCGGCGGCAGCGCGAGGTGTTTTTCTCGGGCAGGGTGCAAGGCGTCGGATTCCGGTACACCGTCCGGTCGTTGGCGGCCGGGTTCGCCGTGACCGGTTTTGTGCGGAATTTGCCCGACGAGCGGGTGCATCTGGTCGTCGAGGGCGCCGCGGAAGAGGTCACCGGGGTCGTGGATGCCGTTAAGCACGAAATGGAACGCTACATTTCAGATATCCAAGAGACGGAACGGCCCGGCGACGGCCGGTTCCAAGAGTTCGAGATTCGTTTCTAACGGCAAAGAACTATTCTCCGCCGACGCTGGGGAGACGATTCCACTACCCCTCTGCTTTTTTCATTCGGTTCCGATCGTGCCGATTCTAGCGGCGGCAATGGCCCCGATCGGGTTCTTTGGTTTCCCGCGTGCCAATGGTAACGTACTTTCTTGTAGGAAAACGAATCCCGCAAGGAACCCGCCATGAGCAAAAAGAAAGCCGCCAAATCGTCCAAGCCGACGGCCGACAACGCCATCTCGCAGGCGAAGGCCGAACTGGATCGGGCAAAAACCTGCTGCGAAAACGTCCGCCGTCAAGCGACCGAGCAATTGAAGAACGTACGGAAAACCAACGTCGGCGACATTATCGACGGCACGCTGGAGACGGTCAAACGCCATCCGGCCGCGGGCCTCGGCGTCGCCGCGCTGTTGGGATTTTTCCTCGGACGGTTGTTCCGACGCTGAGAATTGCGACAGCTAGAGTGGATTATTCATTGATCCTGAAATTGGGTGCCATGGGTAAGCGCAGCTTACCCGTGGTGCAACATTGAGACACACGGGTAAGCTGCGCTTACCCATGGCACCCCTTATGAATAATCCCAGTTAAACGAGAACTCGCCCATGTCCACACCCACACACACCGACGAACTGCTTCGCCGCAAGCGGGAATTGCACCTCCGCATCGGCCGGTCGCGGCGACGGATCGACCTCCGGCTTCGCGCCGTCGGAGACGATGCCCGGCGGTTGGTCGATTGGCGGACGTACGTGGTCCGCTATCCCGGCTGGGCGTTGGCGGCGGCGCTTGGGACGGGCATGGCCGCCTCAAACGCCCTGCGGCCCGCCGCGGTTTCGCGTTGGCTGGGCCGCTCGCTGGTCCACAAAGCACTGGACGGAATACGACACGGTCTGACGGCCGAGCTGCATCGCTTGTGGGCCGACTCGAACCCGAATGATTAACGATACCACAAGGAAGAAGGCTGAAGGGAGAAGAGAGAAGAGAGAAGAATAATAAAAAGCCATTTGAGCCTTCACTCCTCTCTCTTCTCCCCTCTCCCTTCTGCCTTGCCAGAAACTGAAACCCCAATATCCTAGATGAACGATCCAGCCGACCAACCGCTGCTGGCCGACGTGCGCGAACAGTTCTCCGCCCTGGGCGACGAACTGCGGGAAATGGCCGCCACGCGGTGGGAGTTGGCCCGGCTGGAAATCGAGGCCGATCTGCGGTCGGTCGCGCGGCTGGCTTTTTTCTGGTTGATCGCCGCCGTCGCGGCGCTGACGGCATTGCCGCTGGCGGTTGTAGCGTTGTCGGAAGTGCTGGACAAATGCCTGGGCATCGCCCGAGGCGAATGGCTGTTGATTCTCGCCGCCGGCCTGCTGACGCTGGCGTTCGGGGGAGGATACTATGCCTGGCGCCGTTTCCGGCGGAAGTTCATCGGACTGCGGGAAACAATCGAGGAGCTACGCGAGGACG
>Ga0255390_1079_pt1 | contig 14428 bp, 11 predicted proteins | sample ANMaggSSYBR01H11_FD_182111 | JGI IMG/M metagenome (GOLD analysis project Ga0255390, IMG submission 182111) | Sediment cell enrichment communities from methane seep in Santa Monica Basin, California, United Staets - ANME aggregate JGI... | ecosystem: Environmental > Aquatic > Marine > Cold seeps >... | reverse complement strand
TGGAAAATTGCAATACGCAGGAATATTCTACAGACAGTTTTATAACCACAACAGTCAGCTGTGGTTTTTTGGGCAGGAACAATTACAGCGGGTACCGCATCTTATGCTTCAGTGCAGGAGAAATATCGTTTAATCAAAGAATACGGATTTAAAAGGATAGATGACTTCAATGGAGATTAAAAAGGAATACAAAATTGTAACAGGTGCGGAGACCATCTTCGCCGATCCTGCGGGGACACCCTTTGAGCAGGTAAGTGATCTTGGCGAGAGGAAAGGTCTTACAATACAATTCCTGGGAACGAATTCCCTTTTTATCAGCGATGGAAAAACGAACCTGCTTATCGATCCTTTTTTTTCCAGACCTTCCTACAACATGGCGATAAGGTTTGTACCGTTTGTTGGACATATTTATAGCACATTGGAATCCAGCATGGAGCCCGATTTCAAGAGGATCAATGATGTGTTAAACCATGCAGGTATTGACAAAGTCGATGCCATATGTGTAACCCACTCCCATTTTGACCATGTGCTGGATGTTCCGCAGGTATGGCACCATTTTAAAATGAATGAAACTCCAGATAAAAAAGCTCCCATCGTAGTCGGATCCCAATCGGTGTTTAACGTGGCTAAAAGGGGTTCAGTTTTACCGGAGTATCTGGTGGCTGCCGAGGGAGATAGTTTTCCACTCACCAGCAGCCGCATTGGCCTTTTTAAAATCACTTTCATAAAAGGTAAACATATTTTTATTCCGTTGATATCTGATAAATTGAGCGGTACGATACCGGATGACGGGGAACCACTAGACCATAGATTAATCAGCTACAAGGAGGGGGAAGCTACATACCAAATTCATATTGAACACCCCTGGGGAAGCATTCTGAACCTGGGGAGCGCCAATTATATTGAAGGTGCCATAAAAGAAAAGATCGGCCACGTGGATATGTTGTTGATCGCTGTAGCAGGAATGAATGATTTAACCGCTACTGGTGATGATAACAGGGTTTGGGGAAATAAAAAAAGAAGGAATTTCTATCGGGAGGTTATAGAGGCCACCTCACCTTACCGCATCTATTTAACCCACTGGGACGATTTTGACGGTGATTCCCTTTTTGAGAAAGCCGAGTGGTTTCAGAGGACCGCCAGGGTAAAGGATTGGCTATTTCCCCGATTTTACAGCGAATCGCGAAATGTTTACAAGACTATCGCTTTTCTTCCCCGCTGGGATAAAATCAAGTGTTATTTGAGCCTGGATAAAGAAGCCGAAAATAAAATACCTGCCACTGATCCTGAAAAGGAGCAGGAGGACAAACCCGAAACTATAAATTTAAACTGGAAACTGGTGCAGGATAAAAAGGGTATTTTTGAAAGCCCATCCGCTATTCATTCCACTGAAGATCATAGTACCCTGTTTCTTAAACACCTCGGTACCAATACTGTTTTGATCAGCCACGGGGATACCAGCCTGCTTATTGATCCATTCTTTTCCCGAACTGCACAAAAAGAACTCTATACAGTCACTGAAGAGGTGCCCGCTGATGCAGATGAGGTTAAGCGGGTTATTAAAAAAGCCGGAATAAAGAGCATCGATGCTATTATCTGTACCCATTCCTGCTTTCAGTACGTTATGGATCTGGTTGAAATCTGGAATTATTTTGCAGTCCGGGCCGGGGCTAAAATACCTTTCATAATAGCACCCAAATCAGTTACAGCCGCTTTGAAGGCGAAAGGGGTGAACGAATTATTTTTAATCTCTTCTTTCGATAGCGCCGAACCTTTCTCTGGGATTAAGAACACTACGGGTCGCTTTGGAAAGTTTCAATTTTTTTACACCAGAGAAATGGCTATTTTTTACGAGGATGTCGCGTATCAATTATTAGTTGTCCACCCCGCCGGAAAGCTTCTTTTCAAACGGCTTGCTTACCTGCCTGAAAAAAGCACTATGCGTGCAGTAGATATCTTGATTATGAACCTGGCCGGATCGGATAGCATTTGGAGCTTTTTTTCTACGACTAACATTGACCCTAAGAAAGAGGAGTTTTACTCAGAGCACTTACTATATAACCTACCCCACCGTATCTATTTCACTTTCTGGGATAAATACAGGGGTAAAAGAATAACTACTGAGGCCGAATGGGGTATGGACCCGGTACCGGCGGAGCTGAGCCTGGAAACATTGAGGTTTTATAAGAAATATCATCCCACTGCTGTGTGCAAGCTGATGCCCCGCTGGGAAGCTATCGCCTGCTCAATTGATATAGACAGGAAACGATATGCCAAATCCCAGGAGTATTTCTTAAAAAGCAAATTATTTGTTAATTTGGATATAGAGATTGAAAGGATATGGGAAACAAAAAAAAGGAAATAACAACTCAAATAGAAAACGAGCCCCAGGTCGTTCTGAATGACAAACTACCTGCCCTGGAGGAGCTGAATTTCCAGGTTGAAGGTGCGCATTATCACCAGCCGGGAGGTAAGCAAATCCATAAACACTCCCCGGTAGAGCAAACCTTCAAGGGCTGGAAGATCACTGAATACAGGGGTAAAGACTGTGTGACCAGGGAGCTGGTGTATTATTTACCGTGTTCCCACCGACCGCAACAGGATTACAATGTTTTTCCAAAAATCATTTCTATAGCTCACAAAAGCGGCAAAAGTTGCGTAATTCTGGAAGATGAGCAAAAGAACTACTACCTTTACACATTGGACCAATCCCTTTATTACAAAGATGTTTGTTCCCTTTCCGATTTCTCCGGCCCGTACGGTGGTGCCACCTGCCTGACGGTGCGGGAAAAGGTTGAATTTCAAGACAATAAAACATTATACTTGAAGTATGTGGTAACCGTGGACGGTGCTGTTTTGAGACCGGGTGGTCGGGAAGACAATTTTACCACAAAAAAATACCTGTACCTTGATCCTGATTATTCTTTTTATGCACACAACGCGTGCGAATTAGATGAAGTTACCCTCATAGATCAGGATACGGAAAGTAAGAAAAAGCCTTTTGAATTATTCAATCTCATCTGGGATGCGGAAGCTGGTCATCCCGCTGTCATCCTTTATCCCGCTCTAATGACACCGGAAATTGTCTGGGAGAATGAATTGCTGGAATTGATACTCCTGGTCAAAGACGGGCAGGAACTGACACAGGAATCTGTAAACAGGCATTTGAAGTTCGTTTATGGTATTAACCCTAAGAAACGCATAAGAGAAAAGCCACTCTTCGAGAACGGCGTGTATCAGCATAAAATAAGCATCTGTGATATCAGTATAGAAAACCAATTGGATGAACCTCTTCAAAACATGGAACCTGTTTATTTAAAATGCAATACCGGTCGGTTCTCTGGAATTCTTGATAAGAGAGCGTTAAGAGAATATCAAACACCCCGCAGTCTAACGAGTCAGGAATACTGGGCCATATACAACGAATTGGAACAATATTACAGTTCTAGCCTTTCCCGAAAGCAATGGGATTTTAAGAAATCCTATAAAAAGCTTGGTAATGGAATGTACGTTCTTAAAGAAGATATATCGCCGAAAGTAAAACAAAAACTTAAAAAAATAATAGAAAAAGTTAAGAACATAGAATTTAACCGTTTCTATTTAATCAAGATAGAGGTCGATTGGAAATTTTTTGAACAAAGAATAAAGGACAGTAATCAAGATGTAATACCTGCTGCCTATGACAGAGAAATTCAGGATAAGTATCTCAAATCGATTTTGCTTGAATTCAACGGCGAGAAAATAGCAGGCCGGGGAACCTGTTGTTTCAAGATGGATTCGCAGGATCTGAATATAAATGAGAGTGATTCTTCTAATCCCATACAATCCTACCACCCCGTATTTTATTATAAGAAACCCGCGAAGTACCTCAATATCGGGCATCTGGCTGACCCTCACATTAGCGCAAGACAGCTGCTGTTGCGCAGGAGCGATGCCCGGGTTATTGAAAATGAGACATGCAGTACGTCTCCGCCTATAGGGAAAATGCTCAATACAAATTCCATGAACTTCAAAGAGGTTCTGGATAAATATGGAGAACAGGATATCGATATTGTTTTGATCAGCGGAGATTTAATCGATCATATCAGGAATACATGTGTGGATACGGATATGAAGCTTCATGAAATCTGGAAAGCGGTTGAAATTGAAGCATGGGGTGATAATGAAGGGCGCTATGAAGCTTTTGTGGATAATATTATTTTCTATTCACTGATAATCTATTTCTATAAAAAGTATAAGAAACCCGTTTTTGTTGTATCCGGTAACCATGACGCTTATTATGACCCATATGGAATATCTCCACGCGTATTTTCACTCTTCAGGGCCAATGAGGGAATCCCGGCTGATCATAATTTGACTTTCTATGAATCCATGTTGATTTTTGGTAAAACCTATAAAGAAGTATACGAACTAAAAAGCGGCATAAAAGAAGAGATGTTCGAATGGTTTTACACAATACTGACCCCATTTTCTGATTTCGTCCAGAAACTGCCCAATCAAGTATTGCTTGGCTTAGGCTGGGGTGATGATGAAAGATTTTTCAGGTTGAATGATGATCAGGGAAATGGATTTCTTCCCAGAGCAATTGAGGCTGTTTCCGACCTCCAGAAAAAATTGGTTAATTATACAAAAACCCAATATGCGAACGAAAAAAAGATTATTATGTCTCACTTTACTTTCGCTTCATTTGCTGAAAATATCGCTTTTGAGGAAAATCCCGCAGGTATAATTCATTTTAACCAGGAGTATTCAAAACATGATATGGGCACATTCGAGCTTAACAGGGATATTATCAAGACCCTGGATCAATTCCAGCTGATCTTATCAGGACATTCGCATAGAAGAGCTCTGTATAGCCTTAATTGTACAAACAGCGATGTCGATCATACTAACGGGGAAGTTACTGCATATTCTTTTAAAGACTATATCGTGAAACACGAAGAACTGTGCGGAAAACAGCCACTTATTGTTGTCTCGGATTCCATCGGTCCCCACCCCCGCTACAATAAATCTGGTGAATTCTTCGGATGGGGCAGCGACAGGCCCTCCGGGACGAAGATCAGCTTCAACGAGCTGGGTGATGTCAGAAGCATCGAAACCTGTAAAGTCGGGAATAAGCCCAGATTTATCATTGCTGTGGATTACGAGGACATTCTCATCGATTCTGTTTTCTATTTTCAGACCGAAAGCGTAAACAAGAATGACGACGACAATGGAACAGTAGGCGGATACCGTTTTCGGTTTGCGCTTAAAAAGTACCTGTCGACAATAGTTGATGTGGAATCCATCAGTATACATTCAATGGGCAGCACCGGTGCATGGTCAGTGATCACTTTGCAGAAAGGAGAGATGGAGGAAGTAAAAATTGAAAGCTTCTTGAATCAGAAATGGCATAATGGAAATACAGTGAATGGGGATACTATCGATACAATCTTGTGGAACATTGATAAAAGCGAAAATGTGTTATTCAGGAATATGGAACAGAATAAAGAAAGAGCGCATTTCATGTCAATCAAATTCCTTCCGACGCAGGATTGGATAAAAGAACAATATGATTTCAGTTCACATTGGAACTTCGAATTCCAGATCGGGAAACATGAGGATGGCGATGACCGTACATATTTTATCATACGCAATAAAAAATATGCTGAAAAGCCGGATTTTGACTGGAGAAAGGATAATATAAATAAATACCTTTTTCCCGAGATCACAAACGGATTTTGGACGAAGAGCAAATACAGCGATTCAAAGATAAGCAAAGCGTTCTTCAATCAAATAGTGGGAGTTTGTGTCCATACAAATAATTTAGCGAATGATAAAGAAGTCAGATTAGTTATTTATGAAAGAGACTGTTTTCTTAATCCCAACGATAAAGTATGCGAAGTATCCTCTAAAGTTTTCAATGATCGTGTGAATTATGATATAGAACTCACACCGGATTTTTACACTGAAACTGGAAAAGAAGGGGACAGCTGTTTTATATTCGAAGCTGTAACAACTGTAGGGTCTGAGCAGATCGAGAAAAAGCTGCCTTATAATGAAAAAGATTGGTTGATTGTTAAAAAACCCGCCTTTCTGGATGGATATTGGGCCGATTGTGAAAGGAAAAAACAGAAAAAAATTAATATCAATTCTTCTCCCTATATATTTATCTATATAAAGACTGAAAATATTATTCCCCATGAAAAACTTGAAGTATCGATTTATAATGGTGAAGATGAAGTTAAACTTATCACGAACTGTGAAAATGTTAACAATGAGATATTCGTTGAGTTAGATCTATCGAAATTAACAAAACAGGAAAGAGATAAAGAATTATCCTTTAAAGTCATTTATCCCGGTTTCGAAGATATTGATGCCGAATTTCCGAAAGATGATGATGATTACTTGCTTGTAAAGGAGCAATAGTCAGTGCTTAATTATTGAAGCGAAGACAGTATTATGGACAAAAACGTTTTCAGAGAAATAGCACACGAAGTCATGGGTTTGCACAATGGCGCCCTCAGGCACATAAAACGTCATGAATACGCTGAAGCCATGACACAATACAGCAAAGCGTTGATAATCACTGAAAAGGTTCACTACTATGAAGGCATGGCGATGACCCTCTTCAGTATGGCGAATTTATCTATTATAGCAGGTAACCTGTTTGAAGCTTTAAACAATGCAGCGGATGCCAGAGACCTCTTTATAAAATCAACCAAGGCGCAAGGTCACTGTGATGAACTTATTCGCAAGATTACCAATGGGCTGAAGAAACAGGGGATAGCATATGAAAAGAAGGGGATGTTTAAAGAAGCCGTTACCCATTTTGAAGCGTGCCTGCCTTTTATACAGGATAAAGCCAAACAGACCATCGAACATGAAGTAAATTTGTTAAGAAAGATCATCGATGAAGTTAAATAAAGAGATAGCGAATACTTTAAAACTCATGAATATAGCGGCAATAGCCAATATCAATACAGGGGAGTACAACAAGGCTATCGAAATATTCGAACAAAGTAAAATCCTGGAAGAAAAACTGGGGTTGACCTTACAGGCAGCAGAATCCCTGGTAAATATCGGGAACACCTATTATCTATTGAAAGACATAGACACTGCGATAAAATACATTGAATCGGCCCTCTGCATTTTCCAGACCCATAACAACCGGAGGGGGATGTTGAATGCTTATCAAATCATAGGGAATATCTATTTCGAAAAAAAAAGACTACGAGAGTTCTCTTATGAACTATTCAAAATGCTTAAAATTGCACCAGGATAAAATGCAGGAAGCCACCTGTATTTTTCAGATGGGAGTTATCCACCTTCGGACTAAGGAATACAATAAAGCACAGCAGCATTTGAACAGAGCCCTCGCGTTATTCGAGCAGCTCGATGCCCGTCAGGCAATAATTGATTGTTTGAAGCAGCGTTCCATTTTACTGAAAATGACAGGCCGCCCTGATCTGGCACACCTCGACATACAACGAGGCGCGTATCTGGAGAACCAGGGAGAAACAGGTATGGGTTAAACAAGCTGCATACAGCTATTCTGTTTCATCTGGTACGATTATCCTCCTCCTCTTGAGTATTTGTTTATTTCGTTAACCATCAACATCCAATTGTGGCGATAATGACCATCCTGACTAAACGACCTATAAGAATTCGTAGAAAAATATGGACACTATCGTTGAATTGACAAGATAGCTTTACTTTCAGTATTATTTACTTAGTGTGTATAGCACAGATGATGATATTCTTGAATGCTGTGTAAGATTGTGTTACAGGTAGTGCTGAATAATGTATCCTGTCGCCCAAAATATGGGGGTTGGATTTGACTATTAGATTGCAACTTCATGTGAAAAGATCGGATAGCAGGAGGAACTTCGTTACTAGCACACCAGGAGCTGAAACTTCGAGAAAAGAACCTTCCATCAATAATATCACTTTGCTCCAGAACACTGTCGGTAATCCAGTAGCAATAAAGTTGATGAAATCTAATTATTTGCTAGTAAAAATGATGGTAAGCAATCCGACTGATAAACATGAACTTGAAGCTGATCAGATTACAGATCAGGTAATCCGTATACCTGGAACAAAGATTCGTAGACAGACTGTGCAGGAAGAGAAAGATGGAATTCAGTTTAAATGGATGCCTCTAGTATTCTTTATAAGTACAAAGGTAATATGGAGGAATAGCATTAGATCTTTAAATCGAAATAGTTGTAACTTTTTACGAAGGGAGATATCATGCTGGGTCGATTGCTTGAACCTATGCTTAAGAGAATGGAATCGATTAATATCCAGGAGACGAAGAATGCATTTGGTTCTGTGCTTGCGGAATTAAATCCTAATTGGGAGAGGAAGGCGGTACTCGATATCTCTGATGCATCCGTTGATATAATATTACTGACTCCTGCCCTTTGCAGGATTATGTGGAATCTTCTGAACAGCAATGAAACCGATTGGGCACAGAAGACTGCGATTGCATTCTCTCTCGCTTACTTTGTTCAACCGAATGACTTCATACCGGATAATCTGCCGGGATGCTTTGGTTATGTTGATGATGTGATGTTCTTGCGGTATTCGATGTTATGTGATCTGAGAATGCTTCCGCCAGGTGTTGCGGATGAACAAACAGAGAAGACCTACTCAACGGTTTTATCCTACTGTATTCCGCCAGTAGCGAAGGGATTGATCGATCAGATGCTCAACACAATAAGCAATAGATCGCAACAGCTGGCTATGGTTCCTCCGTTTTTCCTTCAGATTATGTGCCAGCAGATAATTGCCGATCCGATAGGTTCAACGACTCCTCAAGCTTCTGCACCAATAACGCAGCAGACAAGCTCAGGCTCATACAATCCATTCGGTGGATCAGTCTACTCTGAGGGAAACAACACAGTTGTCAGCTTTGCTGGTGGTGGAGGATGTTCATGCATTGATGGAAATATAGTTCCATGGTGAAACTTATTTGCTGAACTTAAGAATTGAGGTGATTAGATGAATGATAAGATCCCTTCCAAACTTGATATTATAAAGAATCTGGGGCAACTTCTCATACTGGTACCACAGCAGTTTTCCATGGTTGAACTTAAGAAGAACTCAGGAAGCCTCTCCGAAGCCATATCTGTCAGTGAAGATCTCGTGAAGAATTTGAAAAGTATACTGGATCTTCAAAAAAAGAATAATGAATATTTCCCTGATAGTCCTATCGAGAATGAATCAACGGCAAATATGTTGACTAACACTCTTTTTATTCAGGTGGATCTTCTTGAAGCAACAGGAGAATCTGAGCATGCAGATTCGATTCGTGAAGGGGCTTTGTCGATTTCGAAACAGTATCTTTCGGAGGAAGAGGGTTCAGACAAGGAGAGGCAGAACGCTGATTCCCTTATCAGCCAGGGTAGATTCAATGAAGCACTAACAGTGCTGGCTGATGTAAAACAGAAGATGCTCAAGCATAACGATATACCGAAACTGGCAATTGCATCAGCGAAGTATGCTGGTTTACTTGAATGGCTGGGAGATTATAGGAGAGCACTGGAGGAGATCGAGAGTACTGAGAAGCTTGTTCAACCTTTGGTCGATGCTGGAAACACATCTATGAATGCAGTTCTCTCGACCCTGAGGTCAGGCAGAATAGGCAAGGCTGAGAGTCAAGTGAGGATACTCCAGATACTCAATGAGATTGAATCAACCAGAGCACGCCTGAATAAGTTCCTGGGCAATTACAGTGAAGCTGAAGCACAGTTCAGGAATATACTGAAAAAGACACCTGAATTTGTGAAGCCTGCCATTGAGTACCAACTGGCGGCCATTGCAATCGAGGATGGAAGATACGAGGATGGTTTAGATAACCTCAGAGCCCAGAAACCTGCGTTTACCGGACTTCTCAGGATGAAGTACGGCACAATCCTCAGCCTCGAGGCGGAGGCGCTGGTCAACCTCGGATATCCTAAGGAAGCGTTATCAACCATCAACGAGGCAATTGTGACTATCTCCTCTTTTAACGATAAGGACTCTCTGTGGAAAGCATATTGGAGACAGGCAAGAATCCTGACTGAATTAGGGGAGCGATCTGAAGCTCTTGTCAGTTACATGAAATCAGCAGGTGTTATCAATAATCTGAGGAAAGCTCCGCTGGGATACAGACTCGATAGCCTTTATCTGAAAGAGAAGCTGCCGGTATTTGAAGAAGCTATTCTACTTGCCTGCGAAATGGAAATGGTAGAGGAGTGTTGATCAGTTGTCGAAATGGTCAAGTCGCGCACACTTACAGCAGCTATGAGTATTCCACCCATTGATGGTTCGAAAACTCCAAATGATCTTGATTTGGAGTTCGATGAGGTGAGCAGGAAGATTGACATACTCGAGTATAAAGCGTTTCAGGACAACATGTGGTCTGAAGAGATAGATGCTCAGAGGCTGGAATATCTCAATCTTCGTACTAAGCTTATCGAGAGGATAAGGTTCTCTGATCCTCGCTGGCGTACCCTTACTGAACCTGTAGAGTTCAGTCTGTCCGAATGCGTCAGTGTACTTGCCGAACGTGAACAAGCGGCTTTATCCCTGTTCAATGCGGGGGACCGCATCATCACAGTTCTTCTAAAGGACGGTGAGTGTAAAACGGACAGTTTAGTAGTAGCCAATGAGACAAGGGAGAAAATATTAAGATACACGGCAAACCTGCTTTCAATGAATCCGGATGTTCAGCTGTTTGATCCTTCGAGTGGACTGAATCTTGATACTCGCGAGTTAATTCCTGAGAACCTCCTGAAGCAGGCATTGGAAGCTTCCAGTACTGTGATAGCACCGCATGGGTCATTGCATCTACTTCCCTGGGCCGGGTTAAAGTATGGTCAAACGCGATTGTTTGAATCATGTCCTTTAGGTGTTGTTCCGAATCTCAGTTGTATCAAACCCCTTAGCAATCCTATATGTGACAATCCTTCAGTAGGCCTTATCGGTAATCCTGACTACTCATCATCACCGAAGCTCAAGCCCCTGAGTTACACGGAAGTAGAGATGGAAAAAGTGGCGAAATACTACTCTTCGGATACCTGCACGCTCCCACTTATTTACTCAGGCAGTAACGCCACAGAAACGAACTTCTGGAAGCTCGTGATGTCCGACAATTTAAAAGGAGGAATTGTACATATCAGCTGTCACGGAGAGTTTGTAACAGGAGAACCGATGAACTCGGGTCTATTGATGTCTGACGGAAAAGTCGATGCAGCTGAAATTGCCAGATCCAGGTTGTCAGTTGATGAAATTGTGCTGAGTGCCTGCAGTTCCGGGCACAGACCTATGAAGGTTCTTGATGTGGAACTCACAGGAGACGATATCCTTGGGTTGCCTGGAGCTTTTCTGGAAGCTGGTGTACGTTCTGTTCTGGTAAGCATACCAAAGGCTCGAGAAGATGTTGCTCAGAGGTTCATGACCCTTTACCATAAGAACAGATCTGAAGGTTTGACACCTCTTCATGCTTTGCAGTCTACACAGATGCGGATGCAGGCATCAGGTATGTACGAAAGTTATCTCTGGGTAGGATTCACTATTTACGGCTGTCAATGAAAGGCATATGGGAGTGATTCGATTTCAGTGGGAGGATGAACGATGGTTGATTCAGCGAAACTAATTAGCATAATCGCAAATATGTGGGATACATTGCCTGCTCTGGTTGGTGATGATTGGATTGAGTTTGAAACCAGACTGCTTGTTCTTCTTCGGCAACTGGAAGATGAGGATGAGGATAAGGATGATGTAATCGAGAGTATCTTCATTCTGTTTAAACATTACCCGGAAGCACATGAGAAACTGTTCTTTGCGCGAGATTTGAAGATGATGGCCTGGAAGGGTACTGACATAGGTGTTGAACCAACTAGAGACGACAGAAAAGGCTACATAAAGTACGAGAGATATGTTGGTGTACCGGTTTTCTACTCCACAGACCGGAAGTATTCAGGCAGTACCGATTCCGGATGGACTTACAGTGGTGAGCGAGGTGAGCTCAGTTTCGGAGTCGTTGAAATTTCGATTCCGGATGACCACAGAATGGGAAGGCTGGAAAAACCCAGATGGTGGAAACTGCAATTTAGAGAAGATCCAACCAGAGATGTTGTACTACTATCAATCGAGAAAATGGACAAGGATGAATTCATTATCCGATCTCGAGATCACTTGAATAAATTGGATGATCGGGATGCTCTGGTTTTCATACACGGGTATAACTGCGACTTTAAAGAAGCTGCTAAACGTTGTGCTCAAATTTCATATGATCTTAATTTCGAGGGACTTTCTCTGTTGTATAGTTGGCCATCTGAAGGTGAACCATTAAAGTATTTTGTTGACGAGGAAAATATTCGGCTGACTCGTAAACATTTCAAGGAATTTCTTCTGATGACACTTTCCCAGCTTGGAGTGGAAACCGTGCATGTCATCGCTCACAGCATGGGAAACAGGATTCTTGCTGAAACCCTTTCTGGAATAAGAGAGTCAGATCTACCTGATAACTCGGCCAAGCTCAGACAAGTTATCTTTGCTGCTCCGGATATTGACCAGGAAACATTTATTGATCTTGCCAAAACATTCTACAGCGATGTTGAGCGATACACCCTCTACGCATCAACCAAAGATCTACCTCTTGAAGCATCGGGTCTTATTCACAAGTATCAACGCGCTGGAGATTCAGATCCCGAAGTCACTATTGTAGAAACAATCGATACTATTGATGCATCAAACGTGGATGCAAGTTTGATGGGGCATTCATACTTTGGTGATAACAGATCAGTAATCACTGATATACTGCACCTAATCCTCAATGGGCTTGGACCAGCAAAGAGAGGATTGGCTAAGTGTTCAGTAAAAGGAAAAACATATTGGGAATTTAAAAAGTAACTGAAAAGGAGGAATGTAAGATGAGTGGACCATACAGGATTGAACAGAATGGCAGAACCTTACTAAGAACGGATAGTAAAGCAGAACCTGTCAGTTCGTACGTTGACAAAGTCATGAAACTGATCCCGAGTGAAGTGCTGGTTGCCTACATTGCCGTGAAAGGGCTATTTCCTAATACAGCTGATCCTTCGAGTTTCGATTCCAAGTTTTTACCGATCTGGACTTTAATCGGTTTTGGGTTGGTAATCATCTCCAGGATATTCGGTACACGAGAAAACACTGGTTCAGGATCGGTCAAGACGGTTCAATGGGGAGTGGTGGCTATATCATCCATTTCCTTCCTTATATGGGCATATGCTATGGGTGACACAGCTCTTGGTTTTACTCTCCCTGATCCTCGCATTGCATCTGTTATTGTGGTTGTATGGACTTTTTTGGTTCCGAAGCTGATCAAGGGTAATTGATGTTTGGCATATGTTTATACTTTAAGTACTCGACAAAACTAGCTGATGCCAGAATCTGGTGCAGGTTTTCACATTGATAGTAATGCCCTTGCATAACTTCGATAACCGAATACAATTTAATAGAAGCAGGTTGTATAAAATCAGCGTGATAATTTTAATTCAAATAGACCTCTTTTTCCGATGACATCATCTGAATGGATTAACCAGTAGTGTACAAAAAGATGATCACGTTTATATGCAAGGATATTGAACATTCATTGACACGAGTATAGAGAATTGGTTATATAAATTGTGATAGTATGGATAGTTAAATGTTAGGAGGGTAAAGATGATATTTGCTAAAATATCACAAGGATCCGCGATAGAGATCAAAATTGATATTCCAGCGGGTCTTGAAGCTGCATTCACGGTTCTGCTTGAAGGTGCTGATCCTCAAACTGTAACCAGAAGTAGTAGTGTTATCCTGAGAGAATCAGGTAATCCACTCAGCCTTAACAATCGGAAAGTGGTATGCACTGCAGTCGGTAGTGATCTCATCGGACTAGGAACTGAGAAGACAATAATCTTTCAACTGCAGGATAATGGAAATCCTGTTGGTGGAGAGGGGGCTTTCTATTTAAAAGCAGGTACCAAAGTCTTCCTGTGTGATTCAACTTATCATTTGAAAGAAGTGCGATTAAGATGAAATATCTTGTCATTCTTTTAGTCTCTAATGCGGTTGCATTTGCTCAGCTTTCCCAGGGAGAGGGAGATTTGAATCTCCTTTCCGGATCTGCTAATCCTGCCCTTGCGTTGATCGGTAACGAAGCCAGGGTGATCATGTATCCAACCGATCCTACTGACATCACCTTTTGCCTGCTTCAGCTTGCGGATTCTATCAGTAACGGTCCTGGTACTTTCTCGCTCGAGGTCGCACCATACTGGTTTCTTCCTGCATCGGACGATTTAAGCTACAGTGAATTCGCCCAAGGTGGTGGTCCAGGGATTGCGGTACCTCAGACTCTGACATTTTCCCTTGCGATTTCAAATGAGATGGAAACCTCAATTGGAGGAACAGGAATTGCGCTTGGAGCGCAGGCCAG
>Ga0255390_1078_pt1 | contig 14647 bp, 13 predicted proteins | sample ANMaggSSYBR01H11_FD_182111 | JGI IMG/M metagenome (GOLD analysis project Ga0255390, IMG submission 182111) | Sediment cell enrichment communities from methane seep in Santa Monica Basin, California, United Staets - ANME aggregate JGI... | ecosystem: Environmental > Aquatic > Marine > Cold seeps >... | reverse complement strand
TGCATTTGACGTAACCCCTGCAAGGCTCGTTACCGGTTTTATAACTGAAAGAGGTATTTGCAGGGCAACAAAACAGGATATAAAGAGGTTGTTCCCCCGTCATGAGACAGGGAACAGGAAACAGAAGATAGAAGATAGGAAGAGATAGGGAACTATCCCAAAATCATACAATAGCTCCCTGTTTTCTATACACTAAATATCAACCAAAACTATGTAGAAAATTCATGGTTTTATGTAATTAACTTCACAATTTTATATAATTAACTTCACAATTTTAGATGCTTTGTTATGAATTAGCACTGACAGCCTCACCCTATAATCGATGTAACTGTCTGTTATTTAAGGTATTATAGCATTACTAATTTCATAACCTCTTGTTTTGGCATAATTATTGCGTACATAGAATAAAATCAGTTAGACCTGTAATTTTTAAAAGGCAGAACTCAGAAATGGAAACATTAGAATTCAGGCAATCGTCTTTCAGGGATTTTCTCCATGTAATCTTTAAACGGAAAAATCAAATTCTGCTCTTTTTCGCTGTCACCGTCTGCACGGTCGTTATCGGCACGTTTGTGAGTAAACCCGTCTATGAGGCCAAGGCACAGATCCTTGTGAAAATGGGCAGGGAAAACATTTATATTCCGCCGACCGGCACCAACAGCCAGATTATCAATTTTAATCGTGACAATCAGATCAACTCTGAAATCGAGCTGTTAAAGAGTCGATCCCTTGCCGAAAACGTAATCAAGTCCCTGGGGACTGAGACCATTTATAAAAATCTTGATCATAAAGGTACTGTTTTGAAATTTCAGAAATCGTTATCCGTGGAAGGGATTAAAAAGTCGGATGTGATTACGGTAAGCTTTAAGCATAAAGATCCGAAGATGGCTGCTAAGATTGTCAACACGCTGGCCAACGCCTATTTTGTCGAGCATCTTTTGGTTCACAAAAATCCCCAATCCTACAATTTTTTCGAAGATCAATCTCGAGTTTTAAAAACCAAGCTGGAACAGTCGGAAGCAGCGCTTGAAACGTTTAAAAAACAGAACAGTGTTACCGCTTTTGATGAGCAGCAAAAACTTCTTTTAAAACATATTGCAGATCTTAATGCTGAATTGAACCGAACGTTAAGCCAGGAAGCAGAAACAAGGAACCGGATACTTCAAATTCGCCAACAACTCGATAAAACCCCTGAAACCATACCCCAAGGCAAAGAGGTTGACCACAATCCTTTTTTGATCAGCAATCTGGAGGCAAGGCTGGTCGAATTACAGCTCAAAGAAAAAGAACTCCTTATAAAATACACGCCTCAAAGCCGCCTGGTTAAAAATGTCAAAGAAAAAATCCAGATGGTTCAAGAGAAGCTGGCCCAAAATGAGAAAAAACAATATGGGAAGAGCCGTGTCGGATTGAACACAACCTATCAGCGACTCCAAGAAGAACTTTTTCGAAACCAGGCCGAGGGCAAAGCTCTGGCAGCGAAAAGAGAGATCCAAAATACCCAGCTTACAGACTACCATGGCAAACTGGAACAACTCAACCAGATAGAGGTAAAGCTTAACCAGCTTGAACAATCGGTGGATGTGAACCGCCAAAATTACCGGCTTTACCTGGCCAAATTCGAAGAGTCTCGAATTTCCGACGCCATGGACAATAAAAAAATGGCCAATGTCAGTCTCATGCAATCTGCCTTTACACCACTCAATCCGGTTTCCCCTAAAGTGTTGCTGAACATTGTGCTGGCCATCTTTCTGGGTGGATTCGGTGGGCTTGGGCTGGCCTTCTTTGGCGAATACCTGGATGACAGCTTTGAAAAACCCGAGGATGTAGAGAAGGAGCTCCAGTTACCGGTACTGACGTCAATAGGCAAAACACATGAGCCCCTTGAAAGAGCTGAAAAAGAGTACAAACAGACGTTGATGGAAAGCTCTCATGGTCCAGAAAAGACCGTGGCAGCCAAAAAAACCGGACAGTTTCATATGCCGGGGTCATCGGACCGGTTTCAGGAAGTCAAGACAAAATTGGTCACCTGTTTTCCTTCAGTAGGATCAGTCAAGACGATTCTGTTTACCGGAACTGCCCTTGGGGACGGGTGCACCACCACGGCGGTCAGTTTTGCCAAGACCATGGCTCAGAATTGCCGGCACAACGTGCTTCTGATTGATGCAAATCTCAGGTCCCCAAGACTTCATGAGGTTTTCAACATGGAACATAATCAGGATCTGTCCGATCTGCTGACCAATGAAGAAGAAAAAAGCTCGCTATATAAAAAAGTGGGTCATGGAAACCTTTGTCTGATCCCTTGTGGCAAGAAAACGTCAGAACCCATGGCCATTTTTGAATCAACGCGTTTTGACAAGACCCTTAAACTGATGCGTGAAAAGTTTGACTATGTGATTTTAGACGCCCCGCCCGTGACCGGTTATGCCGAGACCAAAGTCATAGGCAAGAAAGTTGATGGTGTGATCTTGGTCATTGAATCCGGAAAGACCCGGAAGCAGGTGGCGACCCGGGCCAAACAGGAGATGGAAGACGCCGGCGCAAAGGTTCTTGGCGTTATTCTCAACCGACGAAAGCACTACATACCGGAATGGATATATAGAAGATTATGAGCATAAATGTTCGTTCAATTGGTTTAATAATTTTGTTTTGTTGGTTTTATTTGTTCAATCGAAAATAGATCTAACTGGTTGAACTAATACAAGCCATCGAACAAGGTAGGTACTTTGGCGACAATTCAAAGATTTGAAGATTTAGAATGCTGGCAGGAAGCTAGAAAGTTTGTAAAGTTAATTTATGAATTTACTAAAAAAGAGAAATTTAGAAAAGATTTTGAACTGATTAATCAGATTAGACGAAGTTCAGTTTCGTCAATGGCCAACATTGCAGAGGGTTTCCACAGAAACAGTACGAAAGATTTTATGAGGTTTTTAGATTACTCACGAGCATCCATAGCTGAGACAGTAAGTCATTTATATGTTGCTTTAGACCAAGATTATATTGAACAAAATGATCTAAACGAAGCAAAAGGATTAGCAGATGTGGTTTGGAAGAAAGTAAACAACTTTATCACTTATCTTAACAAGATAGCAAAACAGAGGAAATAATTAACCAATAAAACTAATTTAACTAATTTAACCAATAAAACTAATAAAACTAATTTAACCAATTTAACCAATTTAACTAATAAAACTAATTTAACCAATTTTAACCAATTTAACTAATAAAACTAATTTAACCAATAAAACTGTAGTTGCTTGTGGAAAATAACCATGAAGAACAAAAGGGCAATGAAAATTCTCGCGTTGGTTACGGTAATTTTCGGTTTACTTTCCGGCTGTGCTTCCCAGCGGTCAAATGTTGCTTCTGAAGCGGCCGCTTTAATAGCATCAAGCTCCAGCGAGCCCGCTGCCTATTTTATTCAACCGGGTGACCAGTTGGACATCAAGTTTTTTTACAACCTGGAACTCAACGAAACACTCACCGTACGGCCGGACGGAAAGATATCACTCCAACTGGTGGATGAGGTTCAGGCAGCAGGTCTAAAACCGTCACAGCTTGATAAGGTGCTCACGGAAAAGTATGCCTATGAACTCAAAAAGCCGGTGGTCACGGTTATTGTTAAGTCCTTTGGTGGACAGCGGATCTATGTAGGCGGTGAAGTTAACAAACAGGGGCTCATTACCATTGCAGGCAATATGACGCCACTTCAGGCCGTACTCAATGCCGGCGGCTTCAAGGAGACCGCAAATCCCGAAAGTACGATTATTATCCGAAAAGGACTTGGAAATAAACCGGTTCCCATCGCAATGAATCTTGAAGATGCCATGCATGGAAAAAGCGGCAGCGCTGATTTCTTACTTCAGCCCGATGATATTGTTTATGTACCCAAGTCAGCCATTGCCAAAGCCAACAAGTTCGTCAATCAGTATATTGAAAATCTTTTGCTGTTTAGAGGTGTAAGCTTAGGTTTTTCTTATGATTTGCACAGTGAGAGCAATTATTAGGCGAAACGCCGCGAGCCTTGAGCCGTGCACCGTGAGCCTTGAGCCTTGTACCTTGTACCTTGCGCCGTCTTCAAACGATATATCAATAACAACAACATGTTAAGTGGCTTTTGGAGATGTAATCCAAAAGGCGGAGCTTTTTTTTCTCACCCCCAGTACGATTAGGGTGGGTTGATTAAAATATAAATTTTTCTTAGACAGGATCTACATGATGTTCAGGATTTTTTTCTTTTATGAAAATCTCTGTGATCTCTGGGAACTCAAGGGAAGTGTACGCGAGAAAAGAAACTATAGATGAGTAACCTCCGTCGCCAAATACTAATGGTCGCCTTTAAACTATCTGACATGTTGATCATGATCGGCAGTTTTATGGCGGCTTGCATCGTCGTTTCCTATGGATTAGACACCATCTCCCTTGACCAGTTTTTTCACATGCGGATTAAGATCGTAAATTTTGTCCTGTTTGTTAGTCTGCTTCTGTTGTGGCATACCATATTTTCCATGTTCGGACTATACCGGTCCAGACGTCTTTCACCGGTAAAGAAAGAAATTAAAGATATTGTCAAGGCAACTTCTCTGGGCACTTTTGCAATTTATATTTTATCTATTTTATTCCATATGGAAATGGTTAATCCGGTTTTTCTTATCAGTTTCTGGGCAGGATCAACCGTGATAACGATTTTGACCCGGCTGGTCATGCGCTATACGATAAACTGGGTACGACGCCGGGGAGGAAATCTGCGGTATTTACTAATTGTGGGTACCAATTCCAGGGCGCTTCAATTTGCCGGGGATATCGAATCCAGCCCGGAGCTTGGCTATGTGATATCCGGGTTTGTTGATGAAGAATGGGAAGGGAATGGAAAATTAGAAAAGTTTGGATGGAAGCTGGTTTCAGATTTTAAAGGATTTACCGAGTTTATCAGGAACAATGTGGTTGATGAAGTACTTATTGCACTTCCCGTAAAATCCAGTTATCAGGAAACATCCCGAATAATAAATGCATGTGAAAAACAAGGCATCCTTGTCAGGCATTTTTCAGATATTTTCGGTAAAAAACTTGCAAATTCCAAACCGGAACATTTTGAAGATGAGTCATTTGTCTCTCACTATACAGGCTCAATGAATGGCTGGCAGGTTCTTGTTAAAGGCATGTTTGATAGAATATTATCCTTGGTATTGCTACTTTTGCTTTCACCGCTGTTTCTATTCACTGCTATTCTAATAAAAATTACTTCACCTGGTCCGGTCTTCTTCGTTCAAGAAAGGGTAGGCCTAAACAAACGACGATTCCGTCTTTATAAATTCCGGACCATGGTTAAGGATGCCCAGCAGAAACAGGCTGAACTGGAAGATCTTAACGAGTGTATGGGTGCGGCATTTAAAATCACTGATGATCCGCGGATTACAACAGTCGGCAAATTTTTAAGAAAGTTTAGCATTGATGAACTCCCTCAACTCATCAATGTTTTAAAAGGAGATATGAGCCTGGTGGGGCCCAGACCGCTGCCTGTAAGAGACTACAATGGCTTTAGTACGGACTGGCAGCGCAGAAGATTCAGTGTTCGTCCGGGAATCACCTGTCTCTGGCAGGTCAACGGCAGACACAATATCCCATTTGATAAGTGGATGGAACTTGATTTGGAGTATATTGATAAATGGTCTTTATTGCTTGACCTCAGTATTCTTATAAGAACTATTCCAGCAGTTTTAAAGGGATCTGGGGCATCTTGAATAACACCAGAAGTGACATGGCAGTGAATTGAATATACTAGGTATATCAGCACACCTTTCAATCCGGCTTCCGGCTCGAAGAGCCTACAGCTCGGAGAGATGGAAGCTGCTACTTCTGCCCGGATTATCCCATTAGTTTTTGTTTAAAGTCTTTCCTGAGCGTATACAGGTAAACGTCCTTTATTTTTCCATGGAACAAATGATCGTGTCCTCTTTTAGCCGTGCCTTTGGTTTGGCCGGTTAATATCCAGTTGGCCGCCTTGTAGCAGGTGCCTTTGAAGCAATTTTGTTCAACAAAAGTTTCCAATAGATACAAGGGATGATTATAGGTTGTAAGCCAGTCATTAGAGATTCTTTTGGCGTTGAGTGCCAGGATTTTGGAGGCTAAGCATTTTACTGAAATCCAGGGTAAAATAAGGAAGCGGGTGTTATTGGCAACAAAGTGCAGATTATTCTCTTTAGTTTTTTTGTTCCAACCGACAAACGTCTCTCGGGATTTAACCGACCATGCGGCTGAGCCCCAGCCAATACAGGCGACAGGCCGTTCACCGATAAAGGCCATGTATTTGAGATGATTACCAACGATTTGGCAAAACCCCAGATAGTGGTGTTCTTGGACCAGGCTGTTGTAAAGTGTTTCGAGATCGGTGTTTCTAACCAGCTTAGGAACGTGGACGAAATAACTTCCCCAACTATGCATCACAGCTTCAGGCCGCCTTTGTCTGATCTCAAATCCCAAAAATATTGAAATAGCTTGCTATTCCATCAACTTTTGTGATCTGAGATCAAACAAATTCGACCCAAATTTGTGCGCCTATTTTGGGAAGTTATTTCGTCCACGTTCCTTAAGTTCAACCGGTTCAAGATCGGACAGTTTAGTGTTTAGAGGAGTTTTATCGATAGTAACGAAAGGAATCGACTGATTACGCTTTTTGTTATTTCCATCATGTACTCCAAGAGGATAATTGATAAGGTCCTTACGATAAAGGGTGAGTAAAACTTCTCGACAGGCCATATCTTTGAGTCGGCCATTTGGTTGAAACCAGTTCCATTTTTGACAAAGGATTTTTGATATTTGAGTACGACCCTTGTCCCAATTTTGATAAATGATGTTTTGAATAAATTCGAGATCTGCTGATGTAATGGTTCTTTTTCTGATGGTGATGAGCAATATAAGAATTGTATAACAGAAAAAGATCTTGGACGCCAGCAAAAAATGAAAAGAAGTGAAAAAAGTATTTTGGCAAAAGAAATTTGACCGAAAATTGGGTTGAAACCAAAAATCGTGGGTTGAAAATCGATGTGATTTTAGCCCTTTGGACTTATTAAATTACCTCAAGAATTCCTCAAATCATGGCATCCAATCGAACATAGGTAAAATGCCATATGCGGTTAAAGCCGATAAACAGTAGAATTAGAATGCCGATCATCATAGAATAATGGCCCAGCTTGGGCTTACGGCGGGGCGCTTGATATGTGAAGTTGAAAATTTCTTCAAATTTGACCAAAGCCAAAAGCCCGCCAAATGGGCTTAGCTGCTCAGAACAAGTCTCTACTGGCGTTGAAGCATTGATTTTTCTGGCCTTAGCGGTGTTTTTCTTAAACCCTTTACCTATGCGCTTTTTCTTGCTATGCTTTTTTCGTTGTTTTACCATCTGGGTACCCCCTGTTTTATGGATTGTTTTTGTCGACATCCCATTATAACAGGATTCCCAGAGGGTTTCTCTATTTTTTCACTACGTTATGTTCAAAATCGAGGTGTTAATTTCTTAAATTCTAAGATAAAGGTCTCATACATCAATGATAGATGAAGCAAAAACAACGCCTCCTACCGGCATAACTAGCGGGCGCACTCTTGCCCGCAACACGCTTTGGAATCTGCTGGGGGGTGGGGTCCCTTTGCTGGTGGCTTTATTTGCCATCCCTAAACTTATTAAGGGTTTGGGCAATGATCGTTTCGGAATCCTAACTCTGGCCTGGATAGTGGTCGGTTACTTCAGCCTGTTTGACCTGGGGCTTGGGCGGGCACTTACTAAGCTGGTGGCAGAAAAACTGGGGGCGGAACAGGAAGCCGAAGTCCCTGGGCTAGTCTGGACTGCGCTGGCCTTGATGGCGCTACTGGGGATGGCAGCGATTGCGGTGGTAGCGACCCTTTCTCCCTGGCTGGTACACAGGGCATTGAAAATCCCGATTGTTTTACAAGCCGAGACCCTCAAAGCCTTTTACCTGCTTGCGATTTCCATCCCTATTATCATCAGCACCGCTGGACTGCGCGGTGTACTAGAGGCGTATCAGCGCTTTGACCTTACAAACGTATTACGCATTCCCTTAGGGATATTTAACTTTCTGGGGCCGTTGGCAGTGCTGTCTTTTTCCAAAAGCCTTTTCCCGGTTGTGGGAGTGCTGGTGGCGGGGAGGTTTTTGACCTGGGCAGCTCATTTCGTGTTGTGCCTGCGTCTGGTGCCAGCGCTGCGTCACAATATAAAGGTGCACTGTGCGATGATCCGGTCGCTTGTCAGCTTTGGGAGCTGGACAACGGTGAGCAACAGTATCGGACCTCTGTTGGTTTATTTTGACCGCTTCCTTATCGGTGCGATGATTTCTATGGCGGCTGTTGCTTACTATGCGACTCCTTACGAGATGATCACGAGACTCTGGCTAATCCCCAGCGCACTGGTTGGCGTCCTTTTCCCGGCCTTTTCTACTACCCTGGCCCAGGACCGTGACCGAACAGCTCGGCTTTTTGGCCGGGGGGTGAAGTATATTTTACTTTTGCTTTTTCCCTTAATCCTTATCATCGTCACCTTGCCCCATGAAGGATTGAAACTCTGGTTAGGATCGGATTTCGCACAACATAGCGCTCCCGTTGTCCAGTGGCTGGCCGTCGGGGTGTTGGTTAACAGCCTGGCAATGGTTCCTTATGCCTTGATTCAGGGTGCCGGGCGGCCTGATATCACCGCCAAGCTGCACCTCATTGAGCTGCCCTTTTATTTACTGGGTTTGTGGTGGCTGGTCAATATATACGGGATCAAAGGCGCGGCCATTGCCTGGGTTATGCGCGTGGCTGTTGATACGGTAGCATTGTTTGCCATTGCGTACCGGCTTTTGCCGGCAACGGCGACAGCCATTGGGCGAATGGCCTTAGCCTCTGGAGCAGGGTTGCTTTGCCTCGCCCTGGCTACGCTGACGACAGGTATAATGATGAAGGAGCTGTTCTTGGCAGGGGTGATGATAATCTTCGTTCCGGCGGCATGGTTTTTCTTGCTAACAGCGGAGGAACGAGTCTTTGTGAGCAACCGCTTTAAACTAATTCCCCTTTTCAACTGAAATAAGCATGGAATGACATTACACACTGACAATAAAATTCGCACGCACACTTGCCCGGATTGTTATATTTGTCGAACAAAGGGGAGGCCGCTCTACCAGGACCTGGAGGACCGCTTGTTCGGTGTACAGGGAAAGTGGGATTTAAAAAAGTGTCCAAATCCTGATTGTGGCCTCATTTGGTTAGATCCAATGCCGTTGGAAGAGGATATTGGCAAAACCTACGTAAATTACTATACACATCAGGATACGAATGAAGATCGCAATAGATTGCGAACTCGCTTATTTCGTTTTGTAAAGAAAGGCTATTGGGCGAAGAAGTACGGTTACTTCAACGATTCGGCCAGAGGCTGGAACAAACTCTTAGGCAACTTGATTTATCTTCACCCGCTTAGGCATGCAGAAATCGATATGATGGTCAGGTATTTGCCTGCGCAGAGCGGGCTTCTGCTGGATGTAGGCTGTGGTAATGGCGAATGGCTCGAGTTTATGCAAAATTTAGGTTGGCTCGTAGAAGGAATTGATTTCGATAACTATGCTGTTGATATCGCTAAGAACAAAGGTTTGCCTGTTCACTTTGGTACTCTAGAGACTCAAAATTACCCAGACAATCATTTTGATGCCATCACTATGAACCATGTTATCGAACATGTTCATCAACCATTACGACTTCTCTTGGAGTGTAAGCGGGTTCTTAAGCCTGCTGGAAGGTTAGTGGTAGTAACTCCGAATGGTGAAAGCTGGGGACATAGTTTATTTAGATCTGCATGGTTACACTTAGACCCGCCCCGACATCTATGTATTTTCAGCCCCCAGTCTTTGCGTCGAGTCGTGGAAAAAGCAGATTTCAAAAACATTGCCATATCGACGACAATCCGGTGGCGCGACGTAATCTTCATAAGTAGCAAATGTATTTATTACAAAGGTCAGTATTTTTTTAACAGTCGTCAACCTCGCACTATTCGTTTATGGGCACGGGGTATGCAATTTGCCGAAGCCGCTATTTTGAGAGTAAAACCTGACATCGGCGAAGAACTTATCTTAATTGCAGAGAAATAGCTCAGTGGGGAATCCGGGTATATGCGTTGCCTTATATGTTTCTAATAGCGCCAAATATCTGAACCCATAATTAGAAATAGATTAAGGACTCGAAACTCTCCGACGGATAAATTAGTCGGCGAGAGATGAACAGGAATGAGTATTTTATGGGGGATGTTGGTTTGCAAAACAAAAGGATTAATACTTCCCAAAGAGTAACATATTTGCAAATAAGAAAAGCAGATGAGCTTTAACACTACCAAAAACCAAACAATCTCACGAGCAGCGGAATTAAACTTACCAGGGTGGAGTGACCGGATTCCCGGGATCTTTGTCCTCTGCGTTGTTGCTGGGTTTGCCTTTTTCCAGGGTATTGCAGTGTTATGGTGGGGCAATAAAGGCGCAGTGGTTATCCTAGTCGCGGCGTACATGTTCTTCCTTTTTCGTTGGCCACATTTAGCACTCATTGTATGCATAGTTATTATCTTCGACGGACTAGGCTTTATAAACTCTGAAGCCTTCTTTCGTGTACCAGGTTTATTCAAACTTAGGGATTTGGTGTTCATGTCACTTTTTATGCCCCTGTTGTTGAATTCGAAATGGCACGAACGCGCGCGTAACATTTTCCGACAGGTTAAAATTTTATCTTTGCCTATTGTTTTCATTATGTCTTTGGCAACATTGCAAATGGTTCGAACTTCATTGCAATATGATTTGCCTTTGAATACATGCATCATGGCGGGTCGCCATTATTGGTATTACGCATTTTTTCTATTAGCGGCAATCTATCTCGACACTTCACAAAAACGGAAGGCAGTTTATTCTTTGTTTTTGGTAGCCGTTTCGACACTCGCTATAGTCGTGATTATCCAAACAGTTGTCCTCATTACAGGTGGAGAACTCTTTTTAGCCGATAATATTCAGGTGCAGCCTAAACAATGGGGTACCTTGAAATTAATGAGAATTTATCTCACCGGAGAGCCTGCCCTCGTCTTAGGCTTTGCACTTACTTTTTGGGGCGTGGTTCAATCGAAATCAGCACGTGCAAAAATCATTTACGCTGCTTTATCCGTTCTATACGCGATGGCAATCCTGCTCTTAAGCTCCAGAATGAGATGGGCTCATACGCTCCTCGTCATTTTGATTCCAGTATTTTTCCTAGGCACTCATATACCCAAAGTGGGACGTCGATTGCTTTGCACACTGGTTCTGTTTATGTTTATTCTTGTATCTTTATCGGTGTTGTCTGGACGGAGCAACGATTTTATCTCTGGAATCGGGGAGTATGCTTCATCAGCGTGGACTGATGTTATAGAAAAAAAAGGTACATGGGGGGACAGGATTGTGGATAGTCATGTCAGGTTTAAGCTGATAAGCCAACATCCCTTGTTCGGTGTAGGATTCGTTCACTTATATTATGCTTGGCAGTTCGGAGTGGAGGAGAAGGAAAACCAGGATGGGGAATTGTTAGGTCATGGGATCACTACAACAGATTCGGGCATTATCGCGTTGCTTGTTGATTTTGGAGCCGTTGGCGCGCTATGGGCTACTTGGTATTTTATCAGCATCTTGGCCTTCTGTCTTAATAAGCTGAACTCTCTGAAGCATGGAACTTTAACCTGGATATCCATTCCTTTGAGCGGTTATGTGACGGGCGGCCTTATAACATTCATCACCCTCGGTCTTTTCACTGTGTCAGCTAACATTGTAGCCCACTCTTTCGTGTTGGGAGTATTAGCATCGGATATACTCATTCAAAAGAAAAAACTGAATCGTCAAGAAGAAGAGAACTATGTCTAATAAACCAATGATTGCCATCGTTATAGTACATTGGGGGTCTCCAAAGATTACACTAGAATGTATGCAAAGCGTACGATCATGTCTCTATCCGAATGCTCATATCATTGTTGTTGATAACTGCCCCGAGCAGAGACTTAGCTGGGACGAGCTGGATATTGATCATTTTGCTACATATATTCAGAGCACGACGAACACCGGCTATAGCGGCGGCAATAATGTCGGTATCCAGAAGGCGAAGGAGTTAAGAGCAAAATATATTTTATTGTTGAACAATGACGCGATTCTGGATAGTGCCTTTTTACACACTTGTGTTGGTCATTTGGAGAGACATCCCAAAATTTCGGTGATTAGCCCGAAAATATTATTTTACCATGCGCCGGAGTATATCAATACAGCTGGGGGGGAATTGAATCTTAACACGGGTGAAAAAATTGTTTTTGGTGAGAATGAGAAAAATATTGGACAGTGTGAAATTGAGAAGGAGATAACATGGGCAACAGGTTGCGCCTTTTTCGCACGTGCACGAATATTTAAGGAAATTGGGCTTTTTGACGAAAATTTATTTTGTTATTGTGAAGATGATGATATTTCACGCAGGATTATACTAAAAAAATTTAAGATGCTTTATCTTCCGGGAGCCATAGTGTTGCATAAGCACTCTTACGTAAGAGTTGGCACGCAAGGAGGTCTGCCAAGCAAATTTCTGATGTATTATTATTGGCGAAACAGGCTCTATAACCTGAGACGATATTTTCCGGCAAGTTTCGGAACAGCATTTATTCGTTTTGGTGGGATATTTATATGGTCACTTGTAGCATGTGCATTGAAGCATCGGCGTCCGGACCTATCCATGGCGATGCTCTTGGGACTTTTCGATTTGATTGCTGGTCGAATGGGAAAGCGAGACTATAACTTTATTAGACATGTGTCCGATACTCAGGCAGATTCAATGTATCAATGTGAAGAATTATAGGAGATTTGAACATGAGGGCAGTTGATATTAGCATTGTCATTTGTACATACAATAGGAGTGAAATGCTCCGTCATGCCTTGGAGGGTGTTATTCGACAAGAGACGGACGGAAAATTTTCCTATGAACTTGTTGTAATTGATGATGGCTCAACCGACGACACTCGCAATGTCGTAAAAGAATTTTCGAAACGCTCTCATGTGCCGGTCAGATATTTCCAAACAGAAGGCGAAGGTATAAGTGAAGCAAGAAACATAGGTGTAAAGGAAACTCGTAGCAAATGGATAGCATGGTTTGATGATGATCAATTAGCTCAAACTGAATGGTTGAAGAACCTCTTTGCTATTGCCTTGCAAAAGGGCGGGGACTGCATAGCGGGGACGGTCCAGCTATCATTAGCGCAGGAGCAACTTTCACGCCTTGGCCCCGTCTGTAGAAGCATTCTTGGTGAATACATCTGGTGTGAGAAACCGGCAATATACCGAGGTAAAACGTTACCAGGAACTGGCAACCTCATGGTCTCTCGTAGGGTTTTTGATTCTATTGGTCTCTTTGATACTACACTGGCTAGCAGTGAAGATAACGATTTTCTTTTTAGGGCCCAAGTTGCTGGTTTTAATGTATGGATTGTTCCCAATGCTGTGGTGCACCATATGGTGCCTTCTTACCGCATGAAACCCGCTTACTTCCGATGGACCAGTTTAAGGCAAGGAAGCAATCTTGCTTACAGAAACTGTAAGCAGTTGGGCCGGGGGAAAACATTGCTTTTGTGCATAGCTAGGATAGGACATGCAATATTGTTGACTATGCCCTATATACTTTTAGCCTATTTAAGACTTGACAAAACCGAAATGCTTGATCGCCAATGTTTACTTTGGCGTGCTATTGGACATACACGCCGTACTCTAAAACTTCTTCTGCCAAGAGTATTTCCCCAAGAACGCTTTTTGAACCGCTTACAGTTTCGAATAGAAAGAAAGTCCTTTACACCATTAAATAAGAAAGAGCAAAAAATTGGAAGACGTGCATGAAAATACTACGTTCGAAATTCAACATATTTCACCACATAATGAAATTCTTCAATATTGAGTAAGATGATTATTTTCTCAACAAACAATTCTTTAAAAACGGGAGAATAAAAAAGTGGGTATTCGCAACAGATTTTGGCACTACGCCTCAAAAGTAATGCAAGGATACGTCCGACCACGGCAGCTTGTGAATCTAACGCTCGAAAGAATTACACAAAAGACTGAAGTCATCTCTTGGCAACCTTCTACACTTTCTGTCTTTGTAACGAGCCTTTGCAATTTTCGATGTGATATGTGTCCGACTCATTCAAAAAGGATCCCGGATAGTTACGTGCACTGTCACAGGGAAGAGACTGATATGTCGCCCGATTTGCTCAGTTTTGCCTTGGACAGTTATCCTACCGTGATACGTGTTCCGTTAATTGGTGTAGGAGAGCCATTGCTAAACCCACACTTTTTCGACTTAGTAAAGGAGTGTGTCAAGCGCAGGAAGATAGTAAACACAGTTTCAAATGGAAAGGCACTTGGTGCATACATACATGACATCGTGCATAGTGGACTTGACAGGGTTTGTGTTAGCGTTAATGGTCATACAGCAGAAGAGTTTCATCGGATGACTGGGAATCCTGAAGCGAATTTTTCCCGAATACTGCATAATATAGAAGCATTGGTGCGAGCCCGTGGTAAGAATAATGCGCCTCGGATTGATCTGAGCTTTATTATTGATAGACACAACTATCACTACA
>Ga0255390_1074_pt1 | contig 15044 bp, 15 predicted proteins | sample ANMaggSSYBR01H11_FD_182111 | JGI IMG/M metagenome (GOLD analysis project Ga0255390, IMG submission 182111) | Sediment cell enrichment communities from methane seep in Santa Monica Basin, California, United Staets - ANME aggregate JGI... | ecosystem: Environmental > Aquatic > Marine > Cold seeps >... | reverse complement strand
CTCTGGTTGTTAACAAGTTACTTTTGAGTTTTCAAAATTCTGTTTAACCTAAGTTGAGCGATTTTTTGCGAAGAAATGTGCCAAGATCTTGATGCAGCAAGGTTTGCGAAAAGCGTAGGCATACCAATGGATATGTTGAGACTTTTCGCAAGTCCTTGATGCGCAAGAGATTGGTGCAGATCGAGTAAAAAATCGCTCAATTTAGGTTTAAACGTCATAGATAATAGAGAGGGGGGGAGATATGCCGGATGCAGATGAAATAAAAGAGGCGAAAAAGTTTCATACAGATGTTCCTTATAAAACAGAGGGTTTTTTCCTTAAAGGCTCAAATTCACTTGACTGGGGAATGAAAAACAGACTTGCCCGGATTTTTAATCCAAAATCCGGCCGTACAGTAATGCTGGCTATTGACCACGGATATTTCCAGGGGCCGACCACAGGTCTGGAAAGAGTTGATATCAACATTCTTCCTCTTGCCCCTTATGCCGACACAATTATGCTTACCCGTGGGATTCTGAGAAGCATTGTGCCCCCTTCGTTTACAAAATCCATTGTTCTAAGGGTTTCAGGCGGAACCAGTATTTTGAAAGAACTATCCAATGAGGCAATTGCTGTTGGTATAGAGGAGTCGATACGTCTTAATGCCTGTGCAATGGCTGTCCAGGTATTCATAGGCGGTGAGTATGAAAAAGAGTCAATTATCAATATGACCCGTATGGTTGATATGGGGACGCGCTATGGGATTCCTACCCTGGCAGTTACTGCGGTTGGAAGGGATATGAACCGCGATGCCCGTTATTTCAGGCTTGCAACAAGAATTTGTGCCGAACTTGGCGCGCATTACATTAAAACATATTATATTGAAGATGGTTTTGAAACCGTCACATCTTCTTGCCCTGTCCCCATTGTAATGGCTGGTGGCAAGAAGCTTCCTGAGCTGGATGCCCTTACAATGGCTTACAGGGCGATTCAGGAAGGAGCGAGCGGCGTAGATATGGGAAGAAATATATTCCAGTCCGAATCACCAATCGCAATGATACAGGCTGTTGGGGCCGTAGTCCACGATAATGAGACGCCGGAAAAGGCTTTTGAACTCTATAATACATTAAAAAATCGTAACACTTAGGAACGGGGACGAATTAGAGATAATTATCAGCAATGCACTTGAAACCATCAGGCTTAGAAAAGAAGTTAAAGCTCTTCAGAATAAATATTTCAAGGAAAACCTTCCTTGCTTTATAGGAGAAAGCAACGCAATTCAGGATGTGGTGGAGTTTATAGAAACGGTGGCGAAAAGCCCGGACACCCCCCCATTCTTATTTTGGGAGAGACAGGTACGGGCAAAGAATTAATTGCCGGTGCCTTACATGCCAGAAGCCCCAACTTCAATGGCCCCTTGATTACCGTAAATTGTGCGGCCATTCCAAAAGAACTTATTGAAAGCGAGTTGTTTGGTTATGAAAAAGGAGCGTTTAGCGGAGCTAACATATCCGGCAAAAAGGGATTAATTGAAGAAGCAAAGCACGGCACCTTGTTTCTCGACGAAGTGGGTGACCTGAGCCTGGACGCCCAGGCAAAACTTCTCCGTTTTCTTGAATATGGCGAATTTTACAGAATAGGCAGTACAAAAAAACTTAAAATTAAAACAAGAGTGGTCTCCGCCACAAATAAAGACTTAAAAAAACTGATAGACAATGGCCTGCTTAGAAAAGACCTCTATTTCCGGCTGGGAGTTATCAAGGTGCGGATTCCCTCGCTGAAGGAACGCCGCACAGATATCATTCCTCTTGCCAAGCATTTCTTATACGAATTCAGCAAAAAATTCGACAAAACATTTACCAGTATTGATTCAGAAGCTGAAACAGCCTTGAAGGGATACAACTGGGCAGGCAATGTACGTGAGCTGAAAAATCTTGTTGAAAGAGGGGTGCTTACCGGAAAGGGGCCGGAGCTGACACCGCGGGATCTTGGAATAGATCGGGTTAATGCCGGAGAAATTAACAAGCCAGGCAGAAATATACCATGCTTTCCAGCGCTCGCACCTGCCGGCATTGATCTTTCATCTGTTCAAGAATCTTTAGAAAAATTCTATATCGAAGAAGCGCTCGAGATGACAGGAGACAACGAAACCAAAGCAGCAAAACTTCTGAACATAAATTATCACACCTTCCGTTACCGAAGAAATAAACTTAGCCGTTCACGGCTTGAAACTTGAAATCAGAAATTTGAAAACTCAATTATGAGTTTAACCTGAGGTAACGGACAATTAAATTTAAGTGCCCGTCACCTCTGGTTGTTAACAAATTACTTTTGAGTTTTCAAATTTCTGATTATAGATTTTCTTTTTTAAGATAATCATGCAAATCCCGTTAATCCTGTCAAAAAAATAGCCCGAAGCTCTATGGGAGGTTCTATGAAAGCAAGATTATTTTTCTTATTTGTGCTACTTGCCCTGCCGGCATGTGCTACCATCCCTGCAACTGTTGAAGATCTCACTCCTTCTGACGAATTAGGCACGGTTGCCGTACTATCTGTATTGGACGACACTCTGAATATAAACTACATAGGGGCGACGGTTTTCGGCAACAGACATAGCACAGCGGATGTTTCCGAATGGGATATAGATAATTTTGTTGTTACAAAAACAGAAGACTACTTAAAACAGAACGGCTACATTGTTAAACGATTATCCTATGAAAAAGCGCCGCTGTTAGAAGCATATAACAATCCGGAGCCTGGTTACGGTACATATTCCAGATATGTCGAAGATTACCTGGCCAAATTAGCGGGAGACATGGGAATCGATACATTTTTAGTAATATACAATACATATCATGAAGACTATGTCGGGCATAGCGAAGAACGTCTCTCGGGTTACGGTTTGTATCAATGCTTCACTCTGTTAAGTGCGCCGACTACAGCTCTATACAGCAATTTACGCTTTGAACTTATTACACCCAAACCATTCAAAAAAGTAATGGTGAAAAAGAGCTTCGATTACGAGTTTGTCGCCCCTGAGTACTTTAAAGATAGCTACAAGGACCAGGTCAAAGAAAAGGTTTTGTTAACTATTGAAAATAAGAGCGCAGCCGTATTAGCGGAAAAACTGCGCCAAAGTTTAGATGGCGCAATCTCAAAAGGATTAAGCTTGGTCGGCTTAAAGATATGGGAGCCAGATCATGAGAAACATGTCCAGGCAGCCGCCGAGATTACCCAGATGACGGCATTCAAGGCCAATCGAATAGTGAAGACGTATGCCATGAACCTTTTTTCTCCTCCTGAAGAATTATTTCCGCAATTGTGCCCGACCAGCAGGCACGAATGGCTCGAAGATTGGAAAAGTGACATGATCTATTCGGATTCCGGCGTAGCTGAAAACAATTGTGTTTTTCAAACAGATTATCCCCATCGCGGAGAAATGATCTGGGTCGTTACCCGGTATGACGCTCCCCGCGCCATTGAATTCACAGTGTTCAGTTTCGATTTTTATGTTTTGAAAGTGGACATCACCTTGAAGCCGAATGGAAATGGCGGCACACAAGCAAACTGGACTCACACATTCACTGCCACAACGGAACGCGGCAATAAATTCATCGCACATTACACTGACTGGGATCATCACAAAAAAATGTCGTGGATTGAGCAATCCCTGGAGCATTTTTGCAGGACTGGAGAAATGCACCATAAAAACCTGGAGTGAAAGGAAGTGGAAATTTTTCTATTTAAATATAGAAATTTTTCTATTTTTTAGTACGAAAACGAATTTGAAAAATATTGTTGATAAACTAATTATTTGAAATTAAAGCTTTTATCTTTAAGGCTCAATAATGGCATGTTTAATGCTGATTAATATTTTCAAAACATATAAAGCTCTCAAGCTCTGAAACTCGCATCTAAGGGAAAAACGGTATCAAGGTTAAGTTATTTGAAAAAATGAAATTAATTAAAAATTTGAGAATATTACTAATACCTAAGTTGAGCGATTTTTTGCGAAGATATGTGGTGAGATCTTGATGCATAAGGATTTGCAAAAACCGCAGGCATACCCGTGGATATGTCGAGGATTTTTGCGAAGCCTTTATGCGCAAGAGATCGGCGCAGATTGAGTAAAAAACCGCTCAATTTAGGTAATAGATGATGATGAGTGGATAAGGGATTCAATGAGTATGTACTTTGAAGATGAAGGTTGTTATCTGCAAACGCTTAGAAGTGCCGAAGATGCTCTTGAAGCTTTAATTAATGAAAGCTTTGATATAATTATCGCTGACTACAAACTGCCCGGTATTGATGGTATGGAATTTTTTAAAAAAGCTGATGAACTAAATTCTGAAGCTGTTAAGATACTAATAACCGCGTATGGAAGCAAAGAACTGTTTACAAAAGCCTTGAATATGGGCATACATGATTGTATTGAAAAACCTTTTACATCTGAAACCATTGAGGATTTTTTGAAACGTTATTAAATAGGTGCGGTTCGGGCAAATCATACGTTGCGGCTATGCACTCGTAAAATAAACAAAATATTTGTACAGAACAATTTCAATTAAAAAGGAGAAATATTATGAAGATGAAAGTAAGTTTATGGAAGGTCCTGAGTATTGCAGTGGCTTTGGTTTTAGGCTGTGCTGTAACTTCTAATGCGTTTATGGTTAAAGTTGATGAGGATACTTGGGCTGATTTTGCTGTAAGGGGTCAGTTGTCCTATAAATATTTAGATAATAGAACTGACGCCGACTATTATCATCGGAACTATTTTGAACTTACCGAGGCAGAGTTTTATGTTAAAGGGCAGATTAACGACTTGATTCAGTTCTTTACCCAATGGGAGTGTGTTTATATACCTTATAAATTAAGCGGAGAAAAAGACACATCTTACAAAAAAGATAGAGCTTATATGAAAGAGACCGGGTTGAACTTTTTATTTGCTCCTGAATTTAAGGTAAGACTTGGGAGGATTCGTATACCTGTCAGCAGATATCACCAAAGATCTGATTACGGTAAAATAATTCCTACCGACTATTTCCACAGGTATGATGTTCACGGGGTATTTACAAGAAACGGTGTTGATGTAGATTCCACCGCTCTTAATATTAGAGAGCCGGGTGCTGTGTTTTTTGGAGACCTTTTAGAGGGGATGTTTAGATATCACCTGGGTTTATTTAATCAACGCGACTATGACTATGAAGGTCTTAGATACACAGCAAGGCTTGCGTTTACTCCTACTATGTTAGGATTTAAACCCGAATCCTCACTTAAAGGGACAAGAAAAGATTCTTATCTTGGGAAAAAAGATATATTAACTATTGGTGCAGGATATTCTAAGGAAAAGATAAAACCATACGCTGACGAGGATCTCTACCCCCATCTCGACAATGAGTTGTATGCTGTTGATGCAACTTTTGAAAAGAAATATGGCAGTATAGTGCCTAATTTGGGAGCTGGATACATTAAGGCAAAAGAGACTCATAGAGATGATTCAACTAAACCACAAGATAGTGAATTCTGGTATGTTCAGGGGCAGCTCCTTTATGATAAGGTGATTGGTTTGGGGAAACCTGCTATTGGTGCAAAATTTGAGAGAATGGAGTCAGATAAGGCTTGGGATAATAAAGATACTAAGTCTGATCGTGTGTCAGTAGCTCTTAATTACTTCCTGAAAGGATACAATGCAATGATATCACTTTGTGTTGATAATGTAAAATATAAGGATGGTGCAGAAGATTATCTAGAAGCCAATAATAAAGAAGACTCTATCACTGACTACAGTCTCTTCTTCCAGTTCAAATTCTAAAGAATCTTGTCTAACAACCTGCAACAAAAAAACCCGGGTCGATTTGGCCCGGGTTTTTTTGTTATCTTTTAAATGATGACTAAAAGTTGATCTGCCATTTTGCACCAAAATAGCTTTCATGGCCCTGATCTGCATTTGTATCACTTTCCTCATAATCATAATGACCGATTTCAGGAACCACGGTTACACCTTGTGCCAGAGTAATCGGTGCCTGCAGATAAGCCGCCCATGCCTCATCATTATGATTTTTGCCTACAGGATCATCTTCACCTGTAACATAGCCATATCCGGCCTCGACACCAATAACATCGTTTATCTTAACACCTATGGATGCTACGCCGCCATAGCCATTATTATCTCTAATATCATTGGTTCCTGCATCGTAATCAGGCGTGAAGTCCACTTCAGGATCGTTGTAAAGTCCATAAAAATCAACGTTCTGACCTTCCCAAACCATAGCTTTTAATGTTACAGGACCCACATTAACTACTCCGGCAACACCATAGATGTAGCAGGTAACATCGTATTCTCTGTCATTTGCAACAACAACCTCAAATGTGCTCCAGCCGCCAAATGCCTTTACTGAAAAGGTGTCCATTGCCCATGTATAGCTTGCCTCTACCTTTGGATAAGTGGTATCATAATCAAATATAGTTTTTGTAGTACTTGCAGGATTTCTATCAGTGTTGTCAGGATCCCCTACCCCTGACTTTATTAACGCCAGTTTAAAACCATCAACTTTAACCTGAATCATGGGGGCGTAAACATAAAAACCACCAAAGCCCCTCAAACCATAATCATTATCATAAACCTGATTTGTAACAAAATGAATGGGTGTAATTTGTCTTCCAACAGTCAATTCACCATCTCCGAAATCCCAGGTTCCATAAAGTTTTCTTAACTTTACCTTAGAACCATCATCAGAATGACCATATTCAAAACAGCCGCCTATATTGCCGCTATGTACTTTTGCACCAATACGTGAAACAGTATTGAGATCCCATCTTGAATCCCTGTCGTCAAACTCAGTTTCATTATAAGGATTACTTTCATCCTGGTACACACTGAAAGTCTGCATACGCACGCTTCCATAAAAATCCCAGTCAACTGCACCCTCACCTACACCTGCACTTGCAGGAATTGCAAATACAATTGCAAGCATTATTGCTGATAAAATAACAAATAATTTCTTCTTCATCATCATCATAAATTTCTCCTTAAAACGCCAAATATAAATAACAACTATCTGTTTAATATCCTTAACCCAACTAAGTCCTCCTCATTCACCCCCTTTCCAAGCGAAATAAAGACAGAAATATCATTACATAGCACTTAATATCTTAATATAACATGATTATTAACAAATCGGCTCTGCTTGTGAAATTTGAATTTCTACTAAATTGTAAGATAAATGTCAAGTTTTTTGTAATTAACAATAATTGTAAAAGGCTATATACTCTTGTTTTAGTTATCAATTTTCGCATATTGTAGAAATCGGCCCCTAATCGCTGATCCCTGATCCCCTGATCCATGCTCCTACACAATTCTTTTAAAGGATTTTTCAAGAGATTCTAAAGTCCGGCTTATCCAGGTGGGTCGTCCGTGAGGGCAATGTGACGGGTTTTCGCATTCATCGAGCTGCGCAAGCAGTGCCCTTATCTGTTTATCCAAAAGCCGCTGATTCGCCCTAATTGCTCCATGGCAGGCAATAAGCATCAGGCATTGATCAATTGTTTTCTCCAGACCTTGCGTTAAACCGGATTCCAGCATTTTCTCCGCAATTTCCAGAATAATCGGCTTAATCTCCCTGTCTGCAAGAATAGCAGGAACCGACTTAACCACAAAAGTTGTTCCGCCAAAGGGCTCAATTTCAAGCCCTAGTTTTTTCAGATCCGGAATAAGTTTCTCAAGCATGTGTGCTTCTCTATGTCCGATATCAATGGTTTCCGGCATTAAAAGTGTCTGAATTTCTATTTTTGAATTCATAGAAAGTTTTTTCAGATGCTCAAAAAGAACCCGCTCATGAGCTGCATGTTGATCAATAAGCACCAGTTCTTCATCAGATTCGCATAGTATATATGTATCATGAAACTGACCAACTACCCTTAAATCACTAAAACGCTTTTTCTCCCAGAGACTTTTTTGTATAGCAGGAGAATCAGGAATATCTTTGATGGATTTGCTGTACCGGGCAACAGGCTCTGAAACAAAAAAAGACTTTTGTCCGGGAAAATTTTTCGCAGTCCATTTTGGCTGGTCAGCTATATGCAATACTTCTGATACAGCCCCTGTCAATGCTTTATGAACCTGCTTCTGCTGTGATAAACGAACCTCGTGTTTTGTTGGGTGAACATTTACGTCCACCTGGTCATAGGGTACCCTTATAAAAATAACCGCAACAGGAAACTGACCTTTTATCAATTTCCCGGCATATCCTTCAAAAAGAGCTCGCTGTATTCCTGTATCCCGTACAAACCTGCCGTTTATATATATATAGATTCCCCTGGAAGTTTTTCGTGAAACCCGGTAAGATGAAATCCATCCTTCGCCGGAAACAAATTTGTCTTCAACCTTGATTCTTAAAAGCTCATTTCTCATATCATTTCCGACAACATCCAGGACCCTGTTAAACGGGTCAGACGATGAGTACCAGTTTTTAACTGTTTTTCCATTGTGATATAGTTTAAATTGAACATCAGGCCATCCCAATGCAATATTTGCAACGGTTTCTACAATATGCCCCATTTCTGTTTTTACTGTCTTTAAGAATTTTCGTCTGGCAGGAGTATTGAAGAAAAGATGCCTGGCAGTCATCATTGTGCCCATTGGAGCACCAATTTCCGTGACCCTTTTTATTGTTCCTCCCTCTACAAAGATCTCTGTGCCGGCTTCGGATATTTCATCTCTCGTGATAAGAGAAAATTTGGAAACAGAGGCAATGCTGGGAAGCGCTTCACCTCTAAAACCAAGTGTATTTATAGAAAATAAATCTCTGTCCTTATAGATTTTACTTGTTGCATAGCGTTCCAGGGAAAGGAGTGCATCATCACGGTTCATTCCAATGCCATTGTCAGAAACCCGCATCAGAGACAAGCCGCCGTTTGCAATCTCGATTATAACTCTTGTGCTGCCTGCGTCCAGTGAATTTTCTACGAGTTCCTTGACAACAGAACAAGGCCGTTCCACGACTTCGCCAGCAGCTATCTTATTGGAAAGAATTTCAGGAAGTATTTTTATTTTGGACACGTTTAGCCAACATTTCTCATGAGCAAGGTTTATCGTGACTACTCACGTAGTCAGGCTGAAGCTGTTTAGGCTGAAGGGGTCAGAAAAGCACGATTGCCGTACTTTAGCGGAAACATCTGATTATTGCACCAAACATGGCTTCAAACCGCGCTTTTTCCTAACGGTCTTCAGCCTTCAGCCTTCAGCCTATCCACCTAAGTAGTTACGATTTATCAAGAACAAAGCGCCGTAAAAATTCTGCTTCCTTTGGAGAAAGGTCAAATTTGATGCAGGCTTCCTCTATAATTTTATTCAGGTCCTTTCCCGGCTCAAACTTCCTATGCTCAGAAACCCACTTAACCGCCTTTCTTATTTCTTCGCCTTCCGGTTGAATACTCATGCTTTTTATCCTTTAGACTTTCAGATAAATAATTTCACTGTGTTATCAGTCGTCGACGTATAACTAATACGCCTTCCTCCTTCTGGCCTTGTGAAATTAATTATCTGAAAGTCTATAACTTAGGCTTTTTATTGTGAAAATCCGTTGCCTGCTCGAAATTATATGCCACCTTAATCATCTTTTCCTCATTAAAATGTTTTCCCATTATCTGCAGGCCTATTGGAAGGCCTTGTGTTGAAAATCCGCATGGAACCGACATTCCAGGTATGCCTGCAAGATTTGCCGAAAGAGTAAATATGTCGGATAGATACATCTTCAGGGGATCTTCTGTTTTTTCACCTGTTTTAAAGGCCGGCGTCGGTGCTACAGGAGATAACAACACATCACAGGATTTAAATGCTCTTTTAAAATCTTCTATAATCAATGTGCGTACCTGAGAAGCCTTCCTGTAATATGCATCGTAATAACCGGCTGAAAGGCAGTACGTTCCTATGATTATACGACGCTTGACCTCGGAACCGAACCCCATCGATCTTGTGCTTCTGTACATCTCTATAAGATCATTCTTGTCTTTATCCCTTAAACCATACTTTACACCATCATATCTGGCAAGATTTGAACTGGCCTCTGAAGGAGCAATAACATAATAGGCTGCAACCGCATATTCAGTATGTGGAAGAGAGACTTCCACGCATTCAGCGCCAAGTCCCTCAATGGTCTTTACTGCATTTTTCACTGCTTCTGAAACTTCGGCATCCAGGCCGGACAAAGCATTATATTCCTTTGGAATGCCGATTTTAAAGCCTTTTAATCCTTTTTCAAGAAATGTTGTATAATCAGGCACATCCATCGGCACTGATGTGGAGTCTCCAGCGTCATAACCGGAAATAGCTTTCAACAATACAGCGCAATCCGCAACATCCTTTGTCAAGGGGCCAATCTGGTCAAGCGAAGAAGCAAAGGCTACAAGGCCAAAACGGGAAACTCTTCCGTATGTCGGTTTCATGCCAACCACTCCGCAGTGAGAAGCGGGCTGCCTTATTGATCCACCTGTATCTGAACCCAGAGACCCTAAACACATATCAGCAGCAACTGCCGCTGCCGACCCTCCGCTTGAACCGCCGGGAATATATGATAAATCCCATGGATTATTTGTCAGTTTAATGCCCGAGTGCTCTGTAGATGAACCCATAGCAAATTCATCCATGTTTGCCTTTCCCACAATTACTGCACCCGCTTTTTTCAGCTTTTTTATTACAAATGCATCATAAGGGGGCACAAAATTTTCAAGAATTTTTGATGCACAGGTAGTACGAAGATTTTTTGTGCAAATAAGATCCTTTATAGCCAAAGGTATGCCTGTAAGGTTTGTAATATTGCCTTCTGCAATAGCTTTGTCGGCAAGTTCCGCCTGAGCCATTGCTGTTTCACCGGCAACAGTGATATATGCCCCCACGCGCGGTTCAACAGACTCAACTCGATCAAGAACGCTTTTTGTCAATTCTTGTGAAGATATTTCTCTGCTTTTTAATAGATTGTGGGCTTCATGTATAGTAAGTTTATAAAGATTCATTTTCTCATCTCGCTTCCTTTTACCCTATAACTTTTGGAACCACAAAATTTCCGTCCTCTTTTTCAGGAGCATTTGCAAGAGCTTTATTTCTGTCAAGATGCTCTTTTACTTTGTCTTCACGAAAAGCATTAGTCAGAGAAATCGCATGTGAAGTCGGGGCCACACCTTCGGTCTCAACACGATTAAGCATATCAACGTATTCCAGTATATTATCTATTTGTCCGGCAAACTTGCCGATGAACTCTTCATCCAGATCGAGCCGGGCAAGATTCGCAACATGAACAACTTCCTTTTTAGTAATTTTCATTAATCTCTCCCCAAACAAAAGTGAAAATTGAATAGTGAAAATTGAATATTTGTGGAATCGCTTCGCTCTGTTTCTTTTTTAAAAATTGACAGAATTCCTTCAATCTTCAATTTTCAATAGTCACTTTTCAATCCTGTGATCCCTGATCCCTATCTATTCATAAGGATCGGACCATATTTTTCATTTTTTAACTTACTAAGAGTGCTGTCAGCCTCAGCCTTATCTTTGAAATAACCTATCCTTACTCTGTGCCAGATACCTTTCTCAGGAATATTGCTTGAAATCCTGTAAGCAGGGTATCCTTTTTTTTTCAGCCTTGCCACCATTTCATCAGCATCTTTTGAATCCTTTAAAGATGCAACCTGAATTGTAAGTTTTTCATCAGTTTCTGTTAAGTTATTTTGCTCGCCTTTATTTATTATTTTAGATTTGTCGGGAATTACATTTTTCTTAACTTTTACAGTTTTATTTTTAGTCAGATGTTTTGTCTCTTGTTTCTTGGATATATCAGCCCCATTATTCTTATCTTTTTTGGTTTCTTTCAGCGCTTCGTAAAAACCGAAATCTGTTTTATTTTTAACCCCGTCTGAATCAATTTTAAACAGTTTTTGCTCTTTCTTGATAACCGCTTCTTTTAAAGCAACCAATTCTTTCTGAAGTTTCTCAATATCAAATTTTACAGGAGCCGTATCCCTCCCCACAAGAACACCTAAAACAAACATCCATGCGGAAACAAAAACAATCAAAAAAATCCAGACTGAAGGCTCTTTAGGAACAAACTGAAGTGAAGGTTTTTCTTTATCTTTTTTATTCATCGCTTACATTTTCTCAGGGGCAGACACGCCGAGCAGCGATAAACCGTTTCGGATTATCTTTTTAATCGCAAGAACAAGATAAAGTCTTCCAAGAGTCAATTCAACCTCATCTGTAAGCACTCTGTGTTTATTGTAATAGGCATGAAATGCTGCTGCAAGATTCATCAGATAATACGTGATCCTGTGAGGTTCCATATACTCCGCACTGCACCTTACTATTTCGGGGTAACGCGCCATAATCTTAATTAATTGTATTTCCTCAGGTTCAGCAAGTCCGGATATTGCGGCATCATTCCAAACTATATCACTTATTCCCCTTTCCTGCGCCTTCCGGACAATACTTGATATCCTGGCATGCACGTATTGAACGTAATACACAGGATTATCGTTTGTCTTCTTTTTGGCGAGTTCCAGATCAAAATCAAGTGCGCTCTCATAATGACGCGTTAAAAAAATAAATCTTGCCGCATCACTGCCGACTTCATTGATTACGTCTTTGAGAGTAACAAACTCGCCGGCCCTTGTTGACATTGCAACAGGCTCTCCTTCGCGCAGCAGATTGACAAGTTGAATCAGAATAACATCAAATTTGTCTCTGGTGTGACCTGAAGCCTCAATTGCAGCCGACACCCTGGGAATATATCCGTGGTGATCAGCTCCCCACACATCAATAACTCTTTCAAAACCTCTGTCAAACTTATCTTGATGATATGCTATATCAGAAGCAAAATACGTTGTCAGGCCGTTACTGCGAACAACAACACGATTTTTTTCATCTCCAAAATCTTTAGTTCTAAACCATAGCGCCCCATCATCCTCAAATATAATATTTTGTTTGCGGAAATCATTTATTATTTTATCAACTTTTCCGGAATCATAGAGTCCCTGTTCGCTGTACCAGTTGTCAAATACTACCCCGAAAGATTTCAAGTCCTCCTTTATTTCAGAAAGGATATCTTTAGCTGCAAAACGAGCGCAATAAGAGATAGCTTTTTCTTCGCTTATTGATAAAAGTTTATCCCCATTATCGTCCCTTGCTTTTCCTGCTAAATCACGAACATAGTCGCCCTGGTAACAGTCTTCAGGAAATTGAACATCTGCTTCAAACAGTTCTTTATATCGCAGGAAAACAGAGCGGCCAAGTGTATTTATCTGCCTCCCGGAGTCATTAATATAGTATTCTTTTTCAACATTGTAACCGCAAAACAAAAGGATGTTTGCCACGCTATCACCAACAGCAGCACCTCTGCCATGTCCAACATGCAGCGGACCTGTAGGATTTGCGCTTACGAATTCCACCTGGATTTTCTTCCCTTTACCAATATCTGAAGCGCCGTATAATGCATCCTGTTCATGAATTTCACGTAAAACAGGATGCCAGGAATGTTTATTTAAGAAAAAATTAATAAACCCCGGCCCTGCAATTTCAGTTTTGTCAAGCATTCCATCCGGGTCGTTTATATTCTTTATTATGGCCTCTGCAATCTTGCGGGGGGGCATCTTCTGGGTTGATGCCATAACCATTGAAATGTTTGTTGAAAAATCACCGTGAGACTCGGCATTAGGCTCTTCAACTTCAATCTCCGGAAAATCCGACGATGGCAAATTACCCTTACCATATGCATCCTTAGACGCATTATAAATCATGTTTTTGATTTTCTGTTTCATTTTTTAAGGCTTCACATACTTCTAAAGATAAAATATTACGGCTTCGCAAATACGAAGCCGTCAATTAAATTTACACCTAATCACAACATCAAAAGGGTGTTGAAAAGTAGGCTGTTATTGCCTGATTGGCGCGAAAAACGCGAGTATATATATTATATCATTCTGTACTGGAGAACGACAATCATCTAACCAGATGAAATTACACATATTTGAGAGAGTTGTTTTGCCTACAGTAACTTTGACGACAAAACCGTTAACACAACATGTTGAAGTCCTGAAACCCCAAAACTGACCAGGAGGATAAAGAAAGTTTGAATCGCTTGGGCCGCGAGAGAGTAGCCAGTAGCCTGGGCGACGTCGAAGTTCGGCAACTGCAATGATGCGCGCGAAGCCAGACTTGATTTGATAAATAACGCCAAATGGGAACCGGTTGACAAGGCAGCGACGGGTATTTTTGGACATTGGCGACCACGCCTCAGGGCATTGAATAATGCGGTCAATTGTTGCGTAGACTTCTTGGGCAAACTCTATACCGAGGCCATGTCGGCAGTCTTCATAGTATTCAACAGTCCTGTCAAATTCTGTTTCTGCATGCTCGTGGAAATAGAATCTCATTTCCCGTGCTTTGCTCGAATTTTGGCAAAAACTTCTTCACCGGGGACCAGCTTAGCTTTGCCTTCCTCAATTTGGGACACGCGACGTTCCGCTTCCTCTGCCCAAAGGCGATCGATTTCCTCATCGACTGGAAGGTTGAGGCTCGTAAGAAGCTTCTCAACCAAGCTTATACGAACGTCTGCCGGAAGGGATAGGGCTTCTTCAATAACTCTGCCATTTGTTGTCGCCATAGTATTCCTCCTTTACTGAGCTATTTAAACATACATCACAAGGTAAAGCAATAATGATTCATAACAGAATTTTGGTTTAAAATGGTTCTAAACAAGAGATGAAACACGTTGTCATGTCAAGGCGGGCGGGAAGCCTATAAATCTGACCCTTACCTCGGTTCTCGTTTGTGAAACTGATCGCGGATTTGCATTTCAGACCTAAAGATATCAGAAACCTATCAAAATATTCTTGTAGTCAGTAGAATCAGAGAGTTATAGCAGAAATCTGTAACGTTACAAATAACCGGTGCAAATGGAGCGTAGCGGAATTTGCATCCGAGTTAATTTGCCTTAGGCAAAATAGCCTGCGAATGAGCCATGAAGAACCAATAAGACACCAAGCACTTGAAGCTTAACACTGCCTACAGAAACTTTTTCGAC
>Ga0255390_1060_pt2 | contig 15166 bp, 11 predicted proteins | sample ANMaggSSYBR01H11_FD_182111 | JGI IMG/M metagenome (GOLD analysis project Ga0255390, IMG submission 182111) | Sediment cell enrichment communities from methane seep in Santa Monica Basin, California, United Staets - ANME aggregate JGI... | ecosystem: Environmental > Aquatic > Marine > Cold seeps >... | reverse complement strand
TTATCGGTAGTAGCCCTGGCATTGTCTCTGATCCTGTATATCCACTGGTACATGGAGGTCAGCACAGGACTTAAAGCTGTTATATTAAGATTTGACCTTGATCCCAGTCAGGTTTTGGAACCTCAGACATGGGTAGTTATTATGGTTCTTTCGATTCTTGTTGGTATAATTCTTATGGGTATATTGATGATATTTGTATATACCCAGAAAACAGCGCAACTGTATAGATTGCAGCATAATTTCATCAATAATTTTACACATGAGCTGAAAACTCCAGTTACTTCGTTGAAGTTATATCTGGAAACATTTTTAAAGCATGAGCTTTCCAGAGAAGATCGGCTTAAATACATCCGCTATATGATTCAGGATGTAACCAGGCTTTCTGACAACATAAACCGTATATTGAACCTTGCCAGAATTCAAAGCAGGAATTATAAAGGAAAATTTTCTATAGCGGATATCAATCAAGTAGTTAAACAATTTCTTAAAAACAACAACCATCTTTTTCAGAATTGCGAAGTAAATATTCATAATCCATCCGGCCGGTCATTCTCTTATCGGATAGATTTGTCTTTATTTGAGATGCTCCTTATGAATTTTTTTACTAATGCTGTTAAATATAACGCGTCGGAAAAACCCAAAATAGATATTACTTTTGAGCCCAAAAAGCGTGAATTACATATACATTTTGAGGACAATGGAATTGGGTTTGATAAGAATGAAACTAAAAAAATATTCAGGAAATTTTATCAGGCTGGTCGGTCTGACAATATGTCGGCAAAGGGCAGCGGTCTTGGCCTGCATCTTGTCCAGAATATTGCTCGAATCCATAAAGGAAAAGTCATTGCGGAAAGTAAAGGAATAGGAAAAGGATCTGTTTTTACTTTAATTCTACCCTTGGGGATTGATGACTGATGACTGATGACTGATGACTGTTGACTGTTGACTGTTGACTGTTGATTGTTGATTGTTGATTGTTGATTGTTGATTGTTGATTGTTGATTGTTGATTGAAGGTATTCTATTAATTTTATAACAAAAAAGCAGAGCGAAGCGATTCCACAAATCAACAATCATAAATCATCAATCATAAAATGTATTGAGAGGTGTCCCCATGAATGATGCCGATAAGAAGCGTATTCTTGTAATTGAAGATGAGAGACATATAGCGGAAGGTTTAAAGTTGAATCTTTCCCTCCAGGGATATGATGTAATTATTGCTTCAGACGGTGTTGCAGGCCTCAAAAAATGGAAAGAATGGATGCCCGATCTGATAGTGCTTGATATAATGCTGCCGGGAATTGACGGATTGTCCGTGCTTCAAAATATCCGTCTTGAGGATGAACGGATTCCTATACTTATTTTATCAGCCAAGGGCGAACCCTATGACAGGATAAAAGGTTTTTCTTATGGAGTGGATGATTATCTTTCAAAGCCTTTCAACCTCGAAGAGTTTTTGCTGAGAGTTGAAAGACTTTTAACCAGGGGATCCTGGAACCATGGGGGGAATAGTATAAACGGTTTCGGTTTTGCTTCATTACCAAAAACCTATACTTTTGGAGGCAACCACATCAATTTTGAGACTTCCGTTGCAGACTGTAAATGCGGAAAAATAAATCTGACAGAGCAGGAAGTAAAACTTTTAAAACTTTTTATTGCAAATCGAGGCAAGCCGCTTTCCAGAAGCAAACTTTTGGAAATAGGCTGGGGTTACAATAGAGATACGACAACCAGAACCGTGGATAATTTTATTGTGAGGTTTAGAAAGTATTTTGAGGATAATCCCAAAAAGCCGGCGCATTTTAAAAGCCTCCGTTCTATAGGCTATGTTTTCGATCATAATTGACGGCTTCGTAACAAGTCCATCTGCGGTGTTGTGCTTCATCTTTCGTCATTGCGACGTACTTTGAGTACGTCTCATTCCTCAAGATTCGCACGCCTTGCATATGAACTTGTTACAAAGCCGTCTATAGGAGAAAAATGACATCACAGGAAGAAAAAACGATTAAAAGATGGAATGATGGATTATCCGGTAAAATCGAAATAGATCTTATTTTGACGGAAGATGAAAAAAGTACAGGGTTCAGAGAATTCTGTGACAAATTATCAAATCTTGCTTCCAAACTCAGTATTAATCAAATCAAGGATGATGAAAACCAGGTGCCTGCCATCAAGGTGGGCGGAAGTATATATTACCATGCAATACCTCTTGAGGCTGAATTGGAGCCATTTCTTGAAGCACTGACTTTACTTGACGGCAATTCGTTTAAATTAACCGGCGAAGTACGAAATCGACTTGATAAAGTTAAAATTCCCGCTGAACTTAAATTATATATAGCAAAACAATGTCCTTTTTGCCCGAAAAGTGTTAAGCAGCTTATTCCCCTTACTTTTGCAAATAAATTAATAAAGCTTGAAATTATTGACGGAACACTTTTTCCTGAAATTGCAGAGCTGGATAATATTCGATCTGCACCAACGCTTTTGCTGGATGAAAACTTCCGATGGACCGGTACTACAAATCTTAACGAAATAGTTGAGATAATTGTTAACCGCAACCCTTCCAATCTTAGCACGTCATCAATTATTAGCTTGTTAAAAGAAGGTAATGCCGATCAGGTAGCAGAAATGATGTTTGACCATAACTGTATTTTTCCCGCCTTTATTAATACACTTATTCATGAAAAATGGCCGGTTCGTCTTGGTGCAATGGTGGCATTCGAATATCTTGCCGAAAAGAATAACGCACTGGCCGGCCAGGTTATTAATCCCCTGTGGGAGCAGTTTCAAGGCGTTGAGGACCGAATTAAGGGCGATATTATATATGTTTTGGGAGAAACCGGAAATATCGAAATGGTTTCCAGGCTGGAAAATGTATTATACAGCGGGATATATCCTGATGAAGTAAGAGATGCCGCGAGAGAAGCTTTGAGGAAGATTGATGATTTATGATTTATGCCTTAGATGACTTAAAAAGCGGGAGCGTGACAAAAAGTGAATTCAGGGGAAAGCTATCTGCAACAAGAAGTTGATTGGATTGAGAATTCCGGGGAGATGCCGGAAGTGGCTTTTTATGAAGCCCTTTATTGTCTTACTGAGGAAGAAGAAGGCCCAAAGCTGACTCTGACTTTATCAGATATTAAACGCCTGGAGGATGCAGCAATAAACCGTTTCAAAACCATTATATTGCGAGATCTCAAGTTCGCAAACAGGAGATTATCGATTTTTCGTGGATTAAAAAGAGCAATTATAAATTATAACAGATTAAAGAAATATCAGAAAAGAAAGAACAGAATTGATCCCGGCCAGGAGAAGATGATAGGTCGTTTTCTTTTGGAGTATATTCGCCGTGAATGCGAGGAGATATCAGATAGAAGACATTACAGGACTATTAACTGCACACGAGAGGAACTTGAGCAGTTTGCAGATGAACTTGGTGTAAATATAGCTCCGGAGCATAATGATATATGTTTTGAACACATTCCATTAACATTTGATGAGGTTTACAGGGCGACATTGCTTTCAGAAAAACAAGATTACCCCTATAAGTTTATTTATGATAGAGGTAATTATTGTGAAATTGTGATATTTAATAAAAAAAAGCAGAAATTTTATATTTCTCTTAAAGTATTTTGTGAAAAAGAAGATTCAGATGGAAAGAATATGCGGCTGAAGACAGATGCTGTTTACAGATCTTTATCCAAATCAATTCCGCCATGGGAAATTTCATAGCACTTGCAATAGCGTTCTATTCCGCGCCTTAGCGCCTTGCTCTTGATACTCATCGCTCACCGAAAAAAACGCAATTTTATAACTTTCCGAGGTATTAAATTGCAAATTACGATAAAAAGGTTGATAATTGTTATTTATATGGTTATAAGTAGTAAAAACTGGTCTGAAAGCTGCTCAGACAAATCTGAACAGCTTTTTTTATGTGTATAATAACATTCGGGAGCAGTAAATTTATCTGCTTCCGAATATTTTTTGAGGGAATGAATTTAATGAGTTTCAAACTATTAGGACTTAGGGATGAACTGGTTAAGGCAACTGAGAATCTGGGATTTCAGTCTCCTATGCCGATTCAACAAAAAGCAATGCCTGTGCTTCTTTCAGGTGAAAAAGATTTTGTAGGACTTGCCCAGACAGGAACCGGAAAAACCGGAGCCTTTGGCCTGCCTCTTATTCAACTGATTGATTCAAACAAATTCCATACTCAGGGAATTGTGATATGCCCAACCCGTGAGTTATGTCTTCAAATTACAGATGATCTAAAACAATTTGCCAGATATATGAACAAAATTAAAATTGTTGCTATATATGGCGGAGCCAGTATTGCAACCCAGATTAAACAGCTTAAAAGCAAGCCTCAAATTATTGTAGCTACTCCGGGCAGGCTTATTGATATGATTAACCGCAAAGCTGCCAATCTGTCAAAAGTTTCATATACAATTTTAGATGAAGCTGATGAAATGCTTAATATGGGATTTCAAGAAGATATTGATAATATCTTAAAAAAAATGCCGGATCATAGAAAAATATGGCTTTTTTCTGCAACTATGCCCAAGGGCGTTTCTGCTATTGCCAACAATTATCTGGCTGATCCGGTAAAAGTGCATATAGGCGGCAAACGCCAGGGCCCAAAAAATATCAAGCATATATGCCATACAATTCAACAAAAAAACAAATATCTGGGATTAAAGCGGATTATAGCTTTTTCACCTGATATTTTAGGTTTGATTTTTTGCAGAACCAGAAAAGATACTCAGGCTTTAGCTGAATTATTGATGCAGGATGGTTATCGGGCTGAAGCACTTCACGGTGATTTATCCCAGGGGCAAAGGGATTCTGTGATGCGGAAGTTTCGCCAGGGTTCTGTCAGAATTCTTGTAGCAACCGATGTTGCAGCAAGAGGTCTGGATGTGGATGATATTACCCATGTAATTCATTATAATCTGCCGGATGAAGTAGAAATTTATACCCATAGAAGCGGAAGAACAGGGCGTGCAGGAAAATCAGGTCTTTCAATTGCACTTATCAATTCAAAAGAAATCCACCGTATTCGTATGCTGGCAAAAAGGCTTAATATATGTTTTGAATTTAATAAAGTGCCTGACGGCAAAGCCATTTGTGAAAAACAATTATCAGGTCTTGTGGAAAAAATTGTTCATACCGATGTAAATCAAGCTGAAATAGAAGCCTATCTTCCTGCTGTTTGCAGAGCATTGGAAAATTTTGACAAAAAAGAATTAATAAAACGTTTTATTGCAGCAGAATTTAACCGGTTTTTAAAAAATTATCATAATGCGGATGATATTAATGCAAATACTAAAACAAGAACTAAAACCAGGCCTGAATTCAAAAACAGGCATGAATCCAGAGCAAAGACCAAACCTGTAAAAAGAAAAAGACGCCCCGGGTCAGGGAAAACCCAGCGATTTTTTATTAATTTGGGCAAGCTGGATAAAATCAATGAAGGTGCTATTCTGCGCTTAATTTGCGATAAATCCGGAATTGGCTCAGGCATGATCGGAGAAATCAGTCTTAATAGAGAATTTTCATTTTTTGAAGTTGAAAAACAGGCAGCCGGAAAAGTGTGTAATTCTTTAAATAATGCAAAACTTGACGGCCGAACTGTTCAGGTTCATAAGGCTATTCAAAAGAATGCAGCCTATTAGTCTAAAATATATATGCTGCGATGTTAACCAGCAAGGCAAAAACTTTGTGATATAAAAAATTCTCACAGCCTCAGGATCATACACCTTGCAAGATGCCGGGATATCTTGAAAGGTGTTAATACAAATTTATCCGGTACTATACGATAGACGTTCCTGCTGTTTGAAAAGAAGCGCCGGCATCGCAGACACGGACACCTTTTTTCTGAGCCGGAGGCAGCAGAATGGAATCTTCTCTTCAATTAAAAATCGAAACTCCATTTTGTTGTGTATTTGTGTTTCAATCCTTGTTTTAATGGAATCTTCTCTTCAATTCTCGATTTCGCTTTTTATCCTGCAATACTTGCAGGTTATATTTTATTTCAAATGCTGATAATCGCGCTTTTAAGGCTTTGATAGCCCACTTTTCAGTCTGTTTCCACCACGCCATAGTATAATTAACCTCCTGATTTGACGCAATTAATTGACCAAACATCTTTATTTTTAAATATTTTTATTCCAAGAACAATTCTTTCTCGAACAATTGTAATGCCAGCCCACTGCCTCCACCCAGATAAAACATTTCCAAATGAGGGGCCAATGATTCAATTACAGGTATTGCTTCTGTTGATAATATTTCCTTAAACATGGTACCTGTAGAGAGTCGCTTTAATATCCCCGAAATGCCGCATAAATTCCTATATTCGTTGCCTGGGACCTTTTTCGGTGCGAATGTTTTCGACCAATTGCAATACTGGCGACTTAGAATTTTTGGAAATTGCTTCTCTGAAAAACATTGATCCACCTCTGATTTTATAAAATCAGCTAAGCATAGAACAATGGATCATGTCAAGATATATTTTTATCTCGCAGTGCTTTACACAGGCACTACATTTGATCCCAAAATTTTATTCCCTTTATTATCAAGAAGTTATATTTTACATTAAAACTACCGAAATTCTCCAACTGATTGATATTGCTACAAATTGCAATTTTACGAAAAAATTTAGCTTGAGAAAAGCGCGAAAGTCGGGCTATGGTTACCCTCAATCCGAACTCAGGCGGATTTAGAAGATGTGTTGGTTGCTAATAATTTTCCCTCAAAAGATGAAATTATATCTAAATGGCAAAAAAATGAATATGCATATGGCTCGTATGACACAAAATTGTTTTCAGCAGGTAATAATGTATATGAGCTTTTGTATCGACATGGAAACCAGAAAACGAACTGGAGATATAGTGTATATCATCTAAAATTTAGCGTTGATGACCAAACAGGGCAAAGTACCATATTAAAAGTAAAAGAATTGACAGATCAAATGGGCGATGAGGATATTCGCGCTTACAAAGTCGTCCGTAATAATAATGGAAATTATCATCTTTTTTGTACAAAAACGGAACAGTACGGATCAAGTGACATAAACCGTGTTTATCACTTATTCTTTGACGGCGAGAGGACGTATTTTGATACGCGTATATCTTCACTGGTTATGAATGTTGGAGAATATCTTATCTATGCAAAAGAAAAGGATAATATCGTTACAGTCTATTTTGAAGGTTACACTGGCGGCGAGTCACATCAATTCTATAACACGGCAGATTTTAGTTCTATTATAACTTATCGTTTGGATGAGATTTATCCTTTACATAAAGCAACCGAGGTTGATGGTCCGTCGGCAACTTTACAATGGTCTTACGCTGGCGGGCCAATTGATAGTTTTACAGTGCTTTTTGGTACCAATCCACATGAGTTAGAGGAAATTGAAAGCGGTTTAACAGATACTATGCTCAAGGTTGATGAATTGCAAACCGACACGACCTATTATTGGCAGGTAAAGGGGGTCAATGAAGCGGATTTAATTTATAGTAATATTTGGCGTTTTACAACACGTTCAGATTTTAGTGATGTGCCTATCTCTCCACCCACAGGGCTTACTATTACTATTGATGGTGGAACTATTGATTTACACTGGAATGATAATCCTTAAAGCGACCTTGTTGGGTATAAAATCTATTGGGATACTGATTCAGGACATTCTTATGCCAATTTAGTAGATGTAGGGCATGTAACCTCATACACCATAACAGGAATTGGCTCTGGCACTTACTATGTTACCGTAACTGCCTATGATAGTGACTATGATCCTGCCTACGACGATCCTGCTAGTATTGAAAACGAAAATCAGACAAATGGACATGAGAGCCAGTATGCAGCAAAACTTCTAATAACAATAGAATTGGACAGTGACAGCGACGGACTAACAGATGAACTTGAGGATACAACATGCACCGATCCGTTTGACGCCGACACCGACAACGACGGTATCTCAGACGGCGCAGAGGATGTGAACAAGAACGGTGTGGTGGATACCGGCGAAACAGACCCTTGCAGTGTAGATTCAGACAGCGACGGAATCCAGGACGGAACAGAACTCGGCATCATCGAGGCTATCCCGGATCCTGATGGGAATGGACCTCTGTTTGGAACGGATACAAATGTATTCATTGCTGATGCAGATCCAGACACCACAACTGATCCACTTAATAAGGATAGCGATGATGACGGCGCATGGGATGGTACGGAAGATGCCAACCACAACGGCAGTGTGGATGCTGGAGAAACCGATCCGAATGATATATTGTCTAATCCATCGACGCTAATCCATCTAAAACAAGGCTTTAACCTGATCGCTATTCCTGCGGATGTGACAGGTCAACCCGACCTCAGAAATTGGCTGCCGGTTCTGGGGGATGCCTCGGAGATAGAAAAGGTGCTCGTATACGATGACCAGGCTGGTAAATTCATCACCCTGATTCCAGAAGATGGGTCAACCCCAAGCTTTATACTCAACGGAGGCGAAGGACTCATTGTTTATGCCAAGCAGGACAAGGAAATCACCTCTACTTCCGTACTCTGCCCTACTCTTGATTTAAAATCAGGCTTTAACCTTGTAGGATTTGCCTGCCCTGCGAATGGATATAGTGCGTATCAACTTCTGAACGATCTCGGGAGCCAGAACGTGTCAAGCATTCAGAGATATTCCACAAAGAAGGGAGTTTTCGGGACAGCCAGTTTCGGGCAGGATGGGCAACTTGCGGGCGCTGATTTTCCGATAGTTCGGGGTGAAGGATATTTTGTTTTTATGAAGCAGGAGATTCTGGATTTTCAGTAAGCCCTTAATACTACTTTGGAGAGAAAATGAAAACAAAGGAAACCAATTTTTCTGACAAAAAGATAGATTTTAGATGGGCCATTCGGCCGCTTGTTCCCCGTGAGGTGTATACGGACAGACAAGAACATATAGATTATCTCTACAATGCTGCTCTTGATGCCATAGGACGCAGGACCATGTCCACTGTGCTTTTAGGCCAACGCCGTATGGGAAAGACAGAGATATTCAAGCGGGTGGTAAACCGTCTCTTTTTTGAGCAGGATCATCTGGATCCAAAGGCGCTTGTACCGGTCTATTACAGCTTTAAAGACAAACCGCTTGATCGGTGGGAATTTGCTACCGAATATGTAGAGAACTTTTTGCGCTGGTATGCGGCCTTCAGGTTGAGAGATGAAAGTATTCTGGATCGGGGTACGCTTAGCGTTGATGATCTTTCTGCCCTGGAAGAAGGAGATCGGCTTGATCTTGATAGAATCCAGAAAGAACTTGCCGAGCGTGAAAGAAAAGTTGTGCCAATGGAGACCATCAGGGATGTATTGATAAAACTCTCCAGAGGCGATTTTCTCCAATACATGGAACTTGGAGGCTGGTTCAAAAAGATAGATGATCCGATCCTGCTTGAGTTCCTGAAGGTATGGGGTAGGATCGAGGTAGAGGGAAAGAATCAGGCTGTTGTCAGATCGGAAACAGTCAAAAAATACCAGACGCTCAAGCGGAAGTTCAGCGATCATCTTGGGTATATCGCAGAGATATATATGGTCCAGGTGCTGTGGAACAGTCAAAGAAAGAAACTGCCAGGCGAACTGATTCATGCAAAAGAAGATATCGAGCTTCCCTGGCAGTTTTTCTACATCTGGCATCGCGTAAGACTCGGATCCGGCGCTGAAAAAGAGATAGATATCTATGCCGCAGCCGGAGCCGAGGTCTGGATAGGGGAAAGCAAATGGTGGATAGGGAAGAAGGTGGGACGCTCTGAGGTTGAAACCTTCTTGCATAAAGGAGAACTCGTGCGAGAAGCGGAAGGCAAAGATCTTCAACTATTAAGGCTGTGGTTCTTTGCACATGATGGTTTTACTGAGAAAGCAAAGGCTTTGATGCGTGAAAATGGCGTGCTATGGTCAGTCAGAGAAGATCTTGACAATTTGCTTAAGATCGTTGGCTTGAGGCAGTTGCCGGATTTGGCGGGTGAGCAAGTGAAAACACACATATGAACATGCTTTTTGACACACCTTAAAGCCCTTTTTTTTAGAGGGGGGCTTCAATTCATCGATTCGTAGTTAATAAACTCAATAGCTCGCCCGAAGAGCACGAGGTACAAAATGGGAGGAAGGGTAATAATGAAATTTCCATATGGTATATGTGACTTTAAAAAGGTTAATACTCAGGGCTATTATTATTGTGACAGAACAGATAAAATACCTCTGCTTGAAAAATCGGATTTTCAATTATTCATCCGCCCGAGACGTTTCGGCAAAAGCCTTGTTCTTTCAATGCTGGAAAATTATTATGATGTGGCAAAAAAGGACGAATTTGAGTCAATTTTCGGTAATTTAAAAATCGGGAAAAATCCCACAGATTTGCGCAATTCATATTTCATTCTGAAATTGGACTTTTCCTGTGTTGATCCGACCGGAAGCGCTGAAGAGGTGAAAAAGGCTCTGTTTAATCATATTAATGTACGTATTGACGGGTTTTGTAAATTTTATAATTATAAAGGATTTGAGCTGCCTGCGATTGAAATTAATCGGGATGATGCTCTTTATTCGATTGATTCTCTTATTACTGCAGTCCGCATGACCCCATACCCTGTTTATCTGCTCATAGATGAATATGATAATTTTGCCAATACAGTGATGATGGGGGTGCAGAGCACAGAAAAGAGATATGAAGCTCTTGTGCATGACGAAGGGCCCTTAAGAACTTTTTTCAAGGCTGTAAAATCCTCAACTTCAGGTTCCATGTTTGATCGTGTGTTTATAACAGGGGTTTCACCTGTTGTTATGAGCGATATTACAAGTGGCTATAATATTGCTAAAAACATTTATTTTCAGCCAAAATTCAACAACTTATGTGGTTTTAAAGAAAATGAGGTACGCAGAGTAATTGAACAGATTGTGGCTGAATGCAAATTTGGCGCAGAAAAAACAGATGAAGCTCTTAATTTAATGAAAACATATTACGATGGATATCTTTTTGCATTTGGTTCGGATGAATATATTTATAATCCCACATTATGTCTTTATTTTTTTGAGCAGTTCCAGGAAATGTGCAGCTATCCAAGAGAAATGCTTGATGATAATCTTGCAACTGATGAATCAAAACTTGAGTATATTGCTCAGATTCCCAGGGGAAGAGATCTTTTAATGAGCCTGATGGAAAAAGATCAGCAGGTTGTCGCATCCGGAATCAGCAAGCGCTTTGGCATCAGAGAGATGCTGTCAGACAAATCCAGAGACTACACATTCCTGGTTTCTTTTCTCTACTATTTTGGGGTATTGACCATTGCAGGTGAGACAGAAGAACTGCAGGTGATTTTAAAAGTTCCTAACCTCGTTATGAAAAGTCTTTATGTGGAGCGTATTCAGAAGATGCTTCTGCCGGAACCGGAAGACAGGGACGACGGCAGGGAAGCCGCGAAACTGGTTTATCAAAAAGGAGAGATGGCGCCTCTGTGCAGGTTCATGGAGGAGAGATATTTTAAGGTTTTTCATAACCGCGATTACAGATGGGCAAATGAACTGACATTAAAGACCGCATTCCTGACCCTGCTTTACAATGATATTATTTATATCATGGATTCTGAAACTGAGATTGACCGCCGATATGCCGATCTAACCATGATAATCAGGCCGGATAAGAGATATGGCAAAATATTTGATGTTTTGATTGAGTTTAAATTTGTAAAACTCAAGGATGCCGGAATGAGCGCTGACCAGGTAACGGGATTGACTGATGATGAGCTTTGTCTGATTCCTGAGATTGTAAAACAGATAGAAGATGGTGAAAAACAAGTGCAAGAGTATGGGGAAAAGCTTGAACAAAGGTATGGCAATCTGAGATTACAGAAATTCGTAGTGGTGTCCCTGGGGTTTGAAAGGGTAACAACGTTACCAATCGCATAGTGGTGCCCATTATGCATATTTAAAAGTCTATTCAGGAAGGAAGATTATGGCTTTAGCTCAAAAAACAAAAAAGGGATTTACTTATGCTGATTACCTCACCTGGCCGGATGATGAACGGTGGGAACTGATTAACGGCGATGCGTATAACATGACGCCGGCGCCGACCACGAGACACCAGAATATTGTTTACAACGTAAGCTTTATATTAAAGTCAAAGCTTCTGAATAAGTCTTGCAGGCCCTTTGTGGCTCCTACCGATGTTGTCTTGTCCGAATATGATGTGGTTCAGCCCGATGTTTTTGTTGTATGCGATGAAAAGAAAATCACAGAGGCCAATATCCAGGGCGCCCCTGATTTAACTGTTGAGGTACTGTCACCCGCCACAGCTCTGAAGGACAAAAGAGAAAAGAAAAATCTTTATGAAAAATATGGGGTAAAAGAGTATATTATAGTTGATCCTGCCGCCCAATATGTTGAACGTTTCCTGCTTGAGGAAGGCGGTCTTTATGGAAAGGGCGGAATATTTGGGCCAAAAGAGGTTTTGCCCTTAGTTTCTCTCAAAAAAATAGAGATCCCACTCTGGGAGATCTTTGAGGTAGAGGAGCCAAAGGATCAAGAAAAAAAAGAGCAATGTATACCCAATGGGTGAAGAGATAAAATCAGTTTAAGGGCTAAAAACACCTGAGGAAAAAATCAGGTAGTCCCTACAAAACAGTGCGGGTCAATAATTTCAACAAGTTACATATCATAGCTTCTGACAGCACATGGCGAAAATCAGGTATTTGCAAAGCAAGACAGGGCGGTATTTCTAAACCTGCATCGCTTTGTAGGGACTACCCAATTTCTCGAATACCGAATAGCAGACAAGCGAGTACTGCGTTATATAAAGCGGTTTCTCATAGCAGGTATAATGGAAGATGGAGCAGTGAGCGCCAGTGATAAAGGAACACCGCAAGGTGGATTAGCGTCGCCGATTCTCGCCAACATCTATCTCCATTACAGTCTTGATCTGTGGTTTACACGGATATACCAGAAGAGCTGTTACGGCCAAAGTCATATCATCCGGTACGCCGATGACTTTGTTGTGTGTTTCCAACATAAAGTCGACGCAACCCGGTTTCGTCACGAGCTTGATGAGCGACTGGCCAGGTTTGGGCTTAAGATATGCCCTGAAAAGACCAAGGTTATCGAATTTGGACCGTTTGCGGAATCCAAAGCAAGGAAGAAACATGGCGGCAAGCCGGAAACCTTCGATTTTCTCGGATTTACGCATTACTGCAGCCGGTCAAGAAACGGCAGGCAATTCAGGATGAAGCGGATAACTTCGCGAAAGAAGTTCTCCGCCAAAATCTGGATGTTTCGTGATTGGCTGAAAGCCAATCGAACCCTGCCGACGCGCGAGCTAATGGAGAAAGTAGTCTCAAAATTACGAGGCCACTTTGCCTATTATGGAGTGACGGACAACTCAAAAGGCATAAGTCGTTTTGCCTATGAGATTCAACGTTTTCTGTTCAAATGGCTCAACAGGCGAGGAAAACGTGGATGCATGAATTGGGAGAAGACGATGGTGTGCCTGGAGAAGAAAAGATTTTCCATTCTAATGAGAATGGTAATTATAATGATTATGAAAGGATATGGGAGGAATGGTAATAATGAAATTTCCATATGGAATATCTGATTTTAAAAGTATTGTCACTGAAGAGTATTTTTATTGTGACAGGACAGAAAAAATCCCCTTGCTTGAGAATACAAAGTCTCAACTATTCATCCGCCCCAGACGTTTTGGCAAGAGCCTTGTTCTTTCAATGCTGGAAAATTATTATGATGTGGCAAAAAAGGACGAGTTTGAGTCAATTTTTGGCAATTTAAAAATCGGGGAAAATCCTACAGATTTGCGCAATTCATATTTTATTTTAAAATTTGATTTTTCCTGCGTTGATCCAACAGGCAGCGCTGAAGAAGTGAAGAAGGCTCTGTTTGATCATATTAATGACTGCATCAAAGAATTTATTCTCTATTATGGGGAGTATAATCTTCCTGATATTGAAGTAAACAGAAATAATGCCATAAGTTCTATTAAATCACTGGTCAGTTCAGTTCGCATGACCCCCTACCCTGTTTATCTGCTCATAGATGAATATGATAATTTTGCCAATACAGTGATGATGGGTGTGCAAAGTACCGAAAAGAGATATGAAGCTCTTGTGCATGACGAAGGGCCCTTAAGAACTTTTTTCAAGGCTGTAAAATCCTCAACTTCAGGTTCCATGTTTGATCGTGTGTTTATAACAGGGGTTTCACCTGTTGTTATGAGCGATATTACAAGTGGCTATAATATTGCTAAAAACATTTATTTTCAGCCAAAATTCAACAACTTATGTGGTTTTAAAGAAAATGAGGTACGCAGAGTAATTGAACAGATTGTGGCTGAATGCAAATTTGGCGCAGAAAAAACAGATGAAGCTCTTAATTTAATGAAAACATATTACGATGGATATCTTTTTGCATTTGGTTCGGATGAATATATTTATAATCCCACATTATGTCTTTATTTTTTTGAGCAGTTCCAGGAAATGTGCAGCTATCCAAGAGAAATGCTTGATGATAATCTTGCAACTGATGAATCAAAACTTGAGTATATTGCTCAGATTCCCAGGGGAAGAGATCTTTTAATGAGCCTGATGGAAAAAGATCAGCAGGTTGTCGCATCCGGAATCAGCAAGCGCTTTGGCATCAGAGAGATGCTGTCAGACAAATCCAGAGACTACACATTCCTGGTTTCTTTTCTCTACTATTTTGGGGTATTGACCATTGCAGGTGAGACAGAAGAACTGCAGGTGATTTTAAAAGTTCCTAACCTCGTTATGAAAAGTCTTTATGTGGAGCGTATTCAGAAGATGCTTCTGCCGGAACCGGAAGACAGGGACGACGGCAGGGAAGCCGCGAAACTGGTTTATCAAAAAGGAGAGATGGCGCCTCTGTGCAGGTTCATGGAGGAGAGATATTTTAAGGTTTTTCATAACCGCGATTACAGATGGGCAAATGAACTGACATTAAAGACCGCATTCCTGACCCTGCTTTACAATGATATTATTTATATCATGGATTCTGAAACTGAGATTGACCGCCGATATGCCGATCTAACCATGATAATCAGGCCGGATAAGAGATATGGCAAAATATTTGATGTTTTGATTGAGTTTAAATTTGTAAAACTCAAG
>Ga0255390_1071_pt1 | contig 15403 bp, 13 predicted proteins | sample ANMaggSSYBR01H11_FD_182111 | JGI IMG/M metagenome (GOLD analysis project Ga0255390, IMG submission 182111) | Sediment cell enrichment communities from methane seep in Santa Monica Basin, California, United Staets - ANME aggregate JGI... | ecosystem: Environmental > Aquatic > Marine > Cold seeps >... | reverse complement strand
CATTTTGTCTACCCCCAGCAGCACTTTTTTTGAAATTTTCTTTGATTTTCATGCACTATTTTGGTCAGATACCACGAAATTTGAATAGGATACTATTTTTACACGTTTTCTGATATTGATGATCTGATTGTAATCAATAGTTTCTTGTAATTTTACAAAATCTCATGGACTGCTTTTAATTTTTTCATGTCTTTGTCAAATGAAACAACAATCTTTTCATGGGAAGAATGGGCGGCAAGAATACAATCTACTATATCAATATTGGAGTCGTTGTATTTTAGAAGCGCTTCGAGGATTTCTGATCTATCGGGATTTACAATGCCGGAAAAATTCAGTATTCCGCTTAACTTTGTTGAAATTTCACTCTTGGGAATCTGATAATATTTTTCCATAACATAGATGCATTCAACAATAACCACATCAAATATCTCGGCCTGCTTTGCCCCTTCTGAGACATCCAGCATAAAAGCATCCGCCTTAGGGCTTAACTCTGCATGATCATCCAATAAATATCTAAGGATGACATTGGTATCAATCAGATAGACCTTCTCCTGCAGTTTCATCAGCGATTTCACCTTGTATTTTCTTTCTTATTTCTTTCAAGGGAACATATTTCTTTGCATATTTTTTCAGACTCCCTGCCAATTGTTCCGATTGCACTCCGGGAACGCCTTTTAGCTTGATCTCGTTGTCTTCAACAAGAAACAAAACCGCGCCATCTTTTTCGATTTTTAATTTTTTTCTAATTGGTTTAGGGATCGTTATTTGACCTTTCTTTGATACTTTTGCATACATTTTATATTTATCCTTCAAATTAATATATTCTTACTTTATAAAATAGTCCATCTTGTAAAATAATACAAGCATTAATGTTTTTAATTTTCAATTATGCATAGATGACAGATTCGTAAAAAATCCTTCGCGAACGACTTCGAGCAATTTCGCCTTCCAGGCCTGTAAACACAAGGCCTTCGTCAAGCCCGCTGTTTAAAAATACGAGTTGGCCTTTGCCAATTAATAACCCCACAAAACCCCACATAAAATTAATTTATCTTGACGCATTTAACATTTATGAATTATTATAAAAATAAATCGATTTGGTATATTTATTTCTTGACATTTGTCTAACAATATAGTTTTACAAAAAAAGTGGGTAAAAGTGGATATCAATGGAGACTTTTGAAAAATGTTCAATTTTGTTCAAGTTCAAGGAAGGCGAAAATTTTAAATATAGGAATACATTGAGTATTTCGAGGCTTAAAATTTGAGCCTGACGCTGAAATTGGGCAAAAGGGGGCGTTTTGCAAAGGTCTCCGATGGTGATTTATGTTTAGAGGAAGCTCCTTTAATACAATTGATTTAAAGGGACGTATAATAATTCCGGCCAGATTCCGTGATGTCATAAAAGCCGGAGGTGGTGACGGAGTGATAGTTACCAGGCTGGATAAAGCCCTTTTTGCCTATACGTTTGATCAATGGAGCAAGATAGAATCCAGAGTTTTGGCAATGTCTGAAACAAGCGAGTATATGCGCCGCTTCAGAAGAGTATTCATAGGGGGTGCCTCTGATTGTAATTGTGACAAGCAGGGCCGGATCCTGATTCCACCGGTTTTAAGGCAGTATGCGCAATTTGAAAAGGAAATCGTACTTGTGGGGCAGATAGTTCATTTTGAAATATGGTCTAAGGAAAATTACGAGCAGGAAGTAGTGCAGATGGAAGAAGATATGAAAAAGGAGGCTGTCAGCAACGAAATAGCAAAATTAGGGCTTTAACCCATATTTCTCACAAGCTGAGTTTGCTACAGGCGCAAGGCCCAGGCCATGAAGCTGTGGTACTTCACTGCAAATGGCCTGCAACACGGCGGATGCGGTGAGATCGGCTTGCCCGAAGGGTGAACAACTCATAAAGAATTTAATTATAAATACCATCTATAAAGTCTTGTATAGTTCATAAATCAAAGCCACTAATAATTTACAATAATTCAATTAGTTGTACATTATTTTATAAGTTGTTCATGAGAAATTCGGGCTAATTCTATGTCATACAAACACATTCCTGTAATGTTAAGCGAGGTTGTTCATTACCTTAATTGTAAGCCCGGGAAAATCTATGCGGATTGTACGCTTGGCGGTTCAGGTCATGCGAGCGCCATTTTGGAAAAAATTATTCCGGATGGGATTCTGATCGGCATAGATCAGGATATAGATGCAATAAAAAACGCAAAAAAAAAGTTAAAACCATACGAGTTAAACATCCATCTCTTTCATGATAATTTTGTAAATCTTCCGAAAATTCTTTCACAATTAAATATTACTGCTGTAGACGGCATCCTTCTCGATCTTGGAATTTCATTTCATCACCTCGACTCAAGTGGACGGGGTTTCAGCTTCAGAAAAGATGAACCGCTGGATATGCGGATGAACATTGAATCAGATACAACGGCTGAAGAGTTGATAAATACGATGGATGAAAAAAGCCTTGCTGAAATTTTTTTTAAGTATGGAGAGGAACGCTATTCACGTAAAATAGCAAAAAAAATAGTTCATGCAAGAAAGCAAAAAAAAATTAAATCCAGCAGGCAGCTATCGGAAATCGTATGCAAAGCCGTTTCCGGCAAAGCATCATCCAGGAGAAGGATTCACCCTGCCACTCGAGTGTTTATGGCTGTTAGAATAGCTGTTAACAAAGAGCTGGATATGCTCAATTCATTCATGGAAACCTCCGTTGACTTGTTGAAGCCTGAAGGCAGGTTTTGCATATTATCATTTCATTCCCTGGAAGACAGAATTGTTAAAAAAAAAATAAAAATTTTGGAAGGCAGGTGCATATGCCCGCCGGCTCTGCCAAGGTGTGTTTGCAATAAGCCAAGGGTTATACGATCTTTGACAAAAAAAGTTTTGCGGCCGACAGAAGAAGAAATTGCAGCTAATCCAATGGCGAGAAGCGCAAGGATGAGAGCCGTAGAAAAATTGAAAATTGAAAATTGAAAATTGGTGGTACGCCTTCGGCGTGCTCGTTTAAACAATTACAAAACGTTAAGTCGTTTGGGAAACTTTTATTTTATAACAAAAAGACAGAGCGAAGCGATTCCATCAATTATCAATTATCAATTATCAATTATGGCTCGTAAAACCAAAAAAAATGTAAGCAGCACGAGGATAGTGATCTGGTTTATCATTATGGCTGTCTTTATTGCAGAGCTTTTAATTTACACATGGAGCAGAGTGCAGTGCATAAAATCCGGGTATGAAATTTCTAATGAAAATAAAAAAAATCGGAATCTTATAAATCTGCAAAATAACTTAAAGGTTGAGCTTGCGCGCCTGAAATCTCCGGAACGACTCGCGAAGATAGCAAAAAACCAGCTTGGCCTGAAAACACCAACGCCGGAGCAGATAATTATAATTCCATGAAATCAATTAAAAAAAACCACATAAAGTTGAGAACAATTCTGATTGGTTTTATTTTCAGCATTTTTCTATCTGCTATAGGGGCAAGGGCTTTTTATCTTCAGGTTTTTTGCAGTTCATGGCTGTCAAGGAAAGCAGCAAATCAATATGAGAAGTCATTAATATTTCATGGAAAGCGTGGGACAATTTACGATACAAACCACAGGGAAATGGCCTTGAGTATAGATGTTACATCAATTGTGGCATATCCTCCCAATATCGAGGAGCCGGCGGCGACCTCCAAGGCTCTTAATAAAACGCTGAAAATTGACCTTAATTCGCTTAAGCAGAGACTCACATCTGACAGATCATTTGTTTGGGTTAAACGCAAGGTTACACCAAAGGAAGTAAAAGATGTAAAAGCCCTTGATCTCAAAGGTATAGATTTTATATCCGAGCACGAACGTTTTTATCCAAACAAAACCCTTGCAGCGCAGATGCTTGGATTTTCAGGCACAGATGGGCATGGCCTTGAAGGAATCGAATACTATTATGATACTTACCTTAAAGGAAGTACTTGTAGTTTTACGGTTTTAAAAGATGCTTTCAAGCGCGGGTTCGACGCTGAAAAGAGTGTAATGCCTGATTGCAGCGGGAATAATCTGATATTAACGATTGATTATAATATCCAGTATTTATCCGAAAGAGCGCTCGAAGAAGCTGCTGTTAAATTTAATGCCGAATCAGGGATGGCGATTGTAATGTCTCCAAAGACCGGAGCCATACTGGCAGTGGCGCACTATCCATTTTTTAATCCAAATTCTTTTGGAGAGTTTGATCAGAATCTGTGGAGAAACAGATCAATAACAGATCCATTTGAGCCCGGCTCAACCATGAAAATTTTCAGCGCATGTGCGGCAATAGAATTTGGAGGATATTCTCCAAATGCCATTTTTTTCTGTGAAAACGGTAAATACCAAATAGGCAAAAACGTTGTCCGCGATACTCATCCTCACGGCTGGCTGTCTCTACAGCAAATTATTAAGTTTTCAAGCAATATCGGCACTATAAAGGTTAGCGAAATGGTAGGGCCGGAACATATTTATAAAACATTCCGCAATTTTGGTTTTGGTGAAAAGACTGGAATAGACTGCCCGGGGGAAACATCGGGCAGCCTGTCCCACTATAATAGATGGTCAAAAATTGATGCCGGCGCAATATCCTTTGGACAGGGAGTTGCCGTTTCCGCCCTGCAACTGATAACTGCGGCTTCAGCTATTGCAAATGACGGGGTACTCATGGCTCCTTATATTGTCCAGGCTATAACGGATCAGAATGGACGTCTTATAAAAAGCTCAAGCCCGCGTATGGTCAGAAGGGTCGTTTCGCTGAAAACAGCCAGAACCGTGAAAAAAATAATGGCTTCTGTAACTACTGAAGGGGGGACAGGTGTGAATGCTGCTTTGGAAGGTTATACTGTCTGCGGGAAGACGGGAACCGCCCAGAAAATTGATGAGAAAGGAACTTACTCAAACGAAAAATACACAGCTTCATTTCTTGGGTTTATTCCTGCCGAGGATCCTGAAATAGCTGTTCTGGTAGTTATTGACGAACCCCAGGGAAAGCATTACGGCAGCATAGTTGCGGCTCCGGCATTCAAAAGAATAGCGCATGAAACTGTAAACTATATGAACATACCGTTAACCGTCGACAATTCATTTGGAAGACTGGTTGACATACGGACCGGCGGAAATGGGGCAAAAGGTTGAAACTTTCTATTTTGCTTGAATCTGTAACGGAAATAAGGCGTGTAAGCATTGTCAAAGAAGGTATGGAGCATCAGCATAGCGCGGGAACATGGCAACATAATAACTTGCCGGATTATGAAATAGGCTCAATCCATTATCGGGCGCAGGAGGTTAAGCCTGATGGTCTTTTTGTCGCCATAAAGGGTTTTAAGGCGGATGGGCATGACTTTATTGATGAAGCTCTGGCAAGAGGTGCATCGGTAATTGTAGCGCAGAAACCTGTTAACAAAGAATCTGTAATTATAGAGGTTGAGAATGCCAGAAAAGCTCTTGCAGCAATTTCCGCAAATTTTTACGGGAATGCTTCAGAAAAATTGTTCATTATAGGGATAACCGGAACAAACGGTAAAACAACAACAGCTTACATAATTGAAAGCATCCTTGCTGAAGCGGGTTTCAAGGTTGGTGTAATAGGAACTATTAATTACCGTTATTCAGGCAGGGTTTTTCCAAACCCAATGACAACGCCGGAATCTTTGGATCTGCAAAGGATATTGGCGGAAATGCATGAAAACGGGGTCACTCACGTTGTTCTGGAAGTGTCATCTCATGCAATTGACCTGCACAGGATTGACTGCTGCCGGATAGATATTGGTGTGTTCACCAATCTGACCCGAGAACACCTTGATTATCATGGAGATATGGATTCTTACTGGTTTTGCAAAAAAAGGCTTTTTACAGAGCATTTAAAAACCGGTCCCAAGAAGGGCCACATTACGGCTGTAGTAAATTGCGATGATAAGAGAGGAAAAGGACTTTATAATTTACTTTCAGAAGCATCTGATAGTATGCCCGTGATTTCCACAGGCAGCACGGCAGATAAAATGATATGGCCGGATAATATTAAATACAGCCTTACAGGTATTACAGGGAGAATTTCAACAGAAAGGGGGGTATTTGATTTTAAATCACCTCTCGCAGGGGAGCATAATCTTGAGAATATACTCAGCGCAACAGGTGTGGGGATTGCTCTTGGACTTTCTCCGGCTATCATAAAGGCAGGTATAGAAAAGACCGGCCGAATACCGGGCAGACTGGAATTTATACCAAATAAAGCAGGCAAATTTGTGTTTGTTGATTACGCCCATACTCCGGATGCCCTGGAACATGTTCTGTCTTCTTTAAAGTCAATTAAAGATAATGAAATCGGCAGAATTATCTGTGTATTTGGTTGCGGTGGCGATAGAGATAGAGGCAAAAGGCCCCGGATGGGCGAAATAGCCGGCAGGTTTTGCGATCTAACTATAATTACATCGGATAATCCGCGGACAGAAGATCCCATGGAAATAATAAGCCGGATAGTAGAGGGAATAAAACAAACATCTTCAAAGAAATATGACCCAAAGGAGCCGGCAAACGGCATTCAAGAGAAAGGTTATGTTATTGAGCCTGATCGCAGGAAAGCCATAAAGCTGAGCATCACATCAGCCGGTTCGGGAGATATCATACTTATAGCCGGCAAGGGGCATGAAACATATCAATTAATCAAGGGTGAAATTTTTCCCTTTGATGACAGGGAGGAAGCGAGAGAAGCTCTTAAATAAGAAAAAGTGCCTAAAGTGAGCTAAAGTATATTAAAGTGCCTAAAGTCAAGGTATTCTGCCATTTTATATAAAGATTTCTTGAGTCATTAATGCATAGGGAAATGCAACAGTTTCTATTCCTATGTTATCAATTAGCACGCCGAAGGCGTACCATAACTTTAGGCATTTTAGGCACTTTAATATACTTTAGGCACTTTTTACTCATCTATCATACCGAATTCATTAGGCATAAAATGGAAATTCCTATACTATTTAAGTAAAAAACTACAATGGAAAACGAACCAAAAATACCCTGGACTACTGCTGAAATCCTTGAGGCAACAAAGGGAGACCTTTTGTGCGGGGATGTCAAACATGTTTTTGAGGGAGTATCTATTGATTCACGCACAATATCTGTGAATGAACTTTTTATTGCGATCAAGGGAAATGTTCATGATGGTCATGATTTTGCATCTGATGTGATGACCGGTGGCGTGAGAGGTCTTATTATAAGTAAAGATGATGCCGGTACGGATTGGCAGGATAAGGGTATTGTTTGTGTGGCAGTGAGCGATACTACGAAAGCTCTGGGCGATCTTGCTTCTTTTAACCGCAGGCGGACCCATGTTTCGGTTGTAGCGATAACTGGTTCAAACGGCAAAACTACAACCAAAGAAATGACTGCTTCCGTTGTTTCAACGCGTTATAAAACTTTATCGACCAAAGGAAATTTCAACAATGAAATAGGGCTTCCGCTAACGCTCCTGGATCTTAAAAACAGCCACCAGTGGGCTGTGCTTGAGCTTGGGACGAACAGACCCGGAGAGATAGACAGGCTGGGTGAAATTTGTATTCCTGATATTGGCGTAATTACAAACATAGGCTTTGCTCACCTTGAGGGGCTGGGCTCAATTGAAGGGGTAATGAATGCCAAAGGAGAGCTTCTAAAAAGAATAAAGCCGGAGGGAACAGCGGTTCTTAATGCAGATGATTCAAGAGTTTTATATTTATCGACTAAAACCTCAAGAAAAGTGCTTTATTTCGGTTTATCAGAAGATGCTCGTATTAAAGCGCTGAATGTCAATGAAACAACAACCGGGATTTCTTTTACTCTGGTGCTGCCGGAAGAAAGAGTTCCAATAAAACTCAGGACGTCCGGCAGATTTATGGTATCAAACGCCCTTGCTGCAGCGTCTGTTGGATATATTATTGGTTTGTCTTTAGAGGAGATAAAAGCCGGTTTAGAATGTTTTCAGCCGGTTAAGGGCAGGATAAATATTTTCGATATCAGGGGAGTGCACATAATTGACGACACATACAATGCAAATCCTGATTCAATGGAAGCTGCAATCAGGATTCTCAGTTCATTAAAAGGCAACAGCAGGGGTATTCTTGTTGCCGGCGATATGCTTGAGCTGGGAGAACACGCAGAATCCATGCACAGAAAGATAGGCGCTCTGTTTGCCAGATCAAATATTGCAAGGCTTTACATTACAGGTGAGTTCGCAAAAGCTGTTGCAAACGGTGCCCGCAAAGAAGATAAAAATTTGATGGATATATTTATTGGAGCAAGAGAAGAGATTCTTGAAGATTTAAAGAAATCACTTTTGCCGGGAGACTGGGTTCTTGTAAAGGGCTCAAGGGCAATGGGCATGGAGAAAATCGTTGAGGGGTTGAGGATCTAACATATTATGCTTTACCATCTGCTATATCCGCTTCATACGACAATATCGGCTTTTAATGTATTCCGCTACATTACATTCAGGGCTATCTATGCCAGTCTTACAGCTTTTTTTATCTGTTTTTTCCTCGGGCCGTGGGTTATCAGAAAGCTCAACGAGATGCAGATCGGACAGCATATAAGAAAAGACGGCCCGCAGTCACATTTTGATAAAGCCGGAACGCCTACTATGGGTGGAATCCTGATTATATTTTCGATTACTGTCTCTGCACTTCTCTGGATGAATTTGACAAACTATTATGTGTGGATAGCTCTTTTGGTAACGATTGGCTTTGGCACTATCGGCTTTATAGACGACTATCTCATGCAGATCAAAAAGCGGAGCAAGGGACTCAGCGTTAAAAGCAAGTTTTGTCTTCAGATATTACTCGCATTGTTAATTGGATTTCTTGTTTATATGTGTCCCGATTTTTCAACACGAGTAACTGTCCCGTTTTTTAAAAATATTTCGCCTGATCTGGGCTGGGGATATATATTTTTTGCGGCGTTTGTAATTGTTGCAACATCAAATGCCGTCAACCTCACAGACGGCCTTGACGGCCTTGCTATTGGCCCAGTGATTGTAGTTGCTGCCACATACATGCTTTTTGCTTATGTGGCAGGGCATTCTAAAATAGCTGATTATCTTCAGATCAACTATGTTGCCGAAGGCGGTGAAATAGCAATTTTTTGCGGAATTCTGGCCGGCGCAGGCATGGGTTTTCTATGGTTTAACGCATACCCTGCTCAAATTTTTATGGGTGATGTTGGATCCCTTTCACTTGGCGGCGCTATAGGTACAGTTGCTGTGATTACAAAACAGGAGATACTGCTGGTAATTGTCGGGGGCCTTTTTGTTATAGAAACACTTTCCGTGATTTTTCAGGTAAGTTTTTTTAAGATGACAAACGGCCGAAGAATTTTCAAAATGGCGCCGCTTCACCATCATTTTGAATTAAAAGGATGGCCGGAGCCAAAGGTTATAGTACGATTCTGGATAATTGCCATAGCGCTTGCACTTATTTCAATGAGTACACTGAAATTAAGATAAAAGGTAGCCGTTCACGGCTTGAAACTTGAAATTGGAAAGTAGAAATTTGGGAGAGATAAAATAGAAATTGGAAATTGGGAAGAACAGTACAAAAGCATGAAGGCCAAATTTTCTAATTTCCATTTTCTAATTTCCAATTTCAACGTTCCGTGAACCCTTTATATTATGAAGCTTAAAAATAAAAATATCCTCGTAGTCGGTCTTGGCGTTACAGGCGTTGCAACTGCTCGATTTCTAATAAACAGGGGAGCATCAGTAACTGTCAGTGACCAGAAGAAAGAACTGGAGGCAGGCTCTGAAGAGCCGTTAATCCGCGAGATAGGAATAAAAATAGAATTAGGGCCACATAGAATTGAAACTTTTGAAAGCGCGGATCTTATTGTAGTCAGCCCCGGAGTTCCTCATACGATTCTGCCGATAAGAAGAGCAAAGGAACAAGGGATTCCAGTAATAGGTGAAATTGAGCTTGCATCAAGATTTATAACAGAACCAATTGTTGCTGTAACCGGCACTAATGGCAAAACCACTACAACAACTCTTTTAGGCAAAATGCTTGAAGATTCCGGTTTTAAAGTATTTGTGGGCGGAAATATAGGCAAGCCTCTGATTGCATATGCCGACAGAGAGGAAAAGGCTGAAATTGTTGTTGTAGAAGTAAGCAGTTTTCAACTGGATACCATAGATACTTTCCGAGCCAACGTGGCGGTTTTGCTGAATATTACCGAAGATCATATGGATCGTTATCCTGATCTGGATGCTTATACAAAGTCCAAGGCCCGGATTTTTAAGAACCAGCAATATAACGATACAGCGGTGTTAAATGGTTCTGATCCTGTTGTGCGTTCTTTGAGCAGAGATATCCTGAGCAGAAAAGTTTTTTTCAGTTCAAAAGAAGAAGGTGTGGCAATAAGCGATGAAAGCATAATTTCTCAGGAAAACATGTCTCAGCTCCTATCAGACCTTAAACTTCCTGGCAAACACAACATGGAGAATGCTGCAGCGGCAAGTCTTGCGGCACTAACTGCCGGAGGAACTTTTGAAGGAGTACGAACGTCATTGAGAAAATTTAAAGGGCTTCCCCACAGGCTTGAATATATTGATACTCTGAATGGTGTCGACTTTTTTGACGATTCAAAGGCTACAAATGTTGATTCAGTGGCAAAAGCGCTTGAAACTTTTGAAAGACCCGTAGTCCTGATTATGGGCGGCCGAAATAAGGGGAGTAAATTTCATACTTTGAGAGATTTAATAGGTAGGCACACAAAAAAGCTGATAGTTATTGGAGAAGCAAAAGAGGATATTAAGGCTGAACTTGGGGATATTAAGCCTGTTGAGACTGCGACTAGCATGGAGGACGCAGTTTTTATGGCATATAATGCTGCAAAACCGGGTGATATCGTACTCTTGTCGCCGGCCTGCGCCAGCTTTGACATGTATAACAGCTATGCGCAAAGGGGAGAAGATTTTTGCAAAGCTGTTGCAAAACAAAAAATATGACAAAACAACTGCCTAAAAATAATCCGCAATCAGGATACGATATCAAACTCCTTTTCCCTGTCCTTTTTCTGGTTGGGATAGGCATTGTAATGGTTTACAGCTCAAGTTCAGCCCTGGCGCTTAAAGAATTTGGAATTGATTACTATTTTTTTAAGAAACAGACGTTTTTTTCACTATTAGGAATTCTTGCCCTGGTTAGTTGCAGGCATATTCCGTTAGAACTTTTTCGTTCTTTGGCATATCCGTTTCTATTTTTAGCGTTTTTATTCCTGATTGCTGTTAAGTTTTCCGGACTGGGTATAACTGCCGGGGGCTCCACACGATGGTTACGGCTGGGCTTTTTTACATTCCAGCCATCTGAGTTTGCGCGTTTTTCTCTTGTGTTATATCTGGCGTACTCCATGAGTAAAAAACTGGATAAACTTAAAGATTTTTCAATTGGTTTTTTGCCTCACCTTATGGTTTTCGTTATATTCGCAATACTGATATTTCTGCAACCGGATTTTGGTTCGGTAATTATCTTCGGGGCAGTTACATGGATTATGCTTTTTGTCGGAGGTGTTCGGATTTTACATCTTTTAACACCACTGCTGATATTTCTGCCCGCTTTATACATATTTATGATCAATGCCCCTTACAGGTTAAAACGAATTATGAGTTTCTGGGATCCATGGAAATATCCGACCGATGAAGGATACCAGATGATACATTCCTTTATGGCTTTCGGTACCGGGGGTATATGGGGAACAGGAATAGGAAAAGGTTATCAGAAGCTTTTCTACCTTCCCGAACCACATACTGATTTTATTTTTTCAGTTATTGGCGAAGAGCTTGGGCTTTTTGGCGTTCTTGTAATTTTATTGCTCTATTTTGTGATCCTGTGGAGGGGAATAAGCATAGCAATAAATGCTGATGAGCCTTTTGGATCATTTATGGCTATTGGTTTGACAATCGCAATCGGGCTTCAGGTTTGCATTAATATGGGAGTTGCCCTGGGCCTTTTACCAACCAAGGGGCTTACCCTGCCGTTCTTGAGTTATGGGGGGACTTCTCTTTTAATCAATATGGCATCAATAGGAGTATTGATGAATATAGGAGCATCTGCCAATGCGCTTAAAACCAGGCGAGTCAAAAAAAAGAGCGCATAGAGCAAATAGCAACGGAAAGCGCATTGTAATTGCGGGTGGCGGCACAGGCGGGCATCTATTTCCCGGCATAGCCATTGCCGAGGCTTTTATTAAGCGCAATCCTGAGAATAGAGTCATTTTTATAAGTACGGGCAAGCCATTTGAAGTATCTGTTTTAGAAGAAAAAAAATTTTCATTTAAAACCATAACAGTAGAAGGAATAAAAGGTCGGGGGATAGTTAATCAGATCATATCGGTTTCAAAAATACCAAAGGGATTATTTGAGTCCATGCTTATCCTTAAAGACTTCAGGCCAAATCTAATTGTTGGAGTTGGAAGCTATTCTTCAGGGCCTGTGGTACTTGGGGCATGGCTTCTTGGAATTAAAATTGTTCTGCATGAACAGAACATATTGCCGGGCATTACAAACCGTATTTTGTCGTATCTCGCTGACCGTATTTATATTTCTTTTAAAGATACTCTGGCTGATTTTGATTCCAAAAAGGTTTGTTTTACAGGCAATCCTGTAAGGAACGAAATTCTTTGTTTTGCAATGGAGAAATCCGAAATTTCCGGTTCCGTTCAAGGTAAACTTTTTACAATTCTCGTAATCGGAGGCAGCCAGGGGGCTCACAGCATCAATATAGCAGTAATGGATGCTCTGAAATTCTTAAAAGAGAAAGACAGCTTTTTTTTCATACATCAGACAGGGGCTGCTGATGAAGAAAAGGTAAAGAACGCTTACAAAAAAGATGGCATCTCCAGTAGCGTTAAATCATTTTTCAATAATATGGGGCGGCAATACAAAAATGCCGATCTAATTATATGCAGAGCCGGTGCTACTACCGTGGCAGAATTAACAGCTATTGGTAAAGGTGCGCTGTTAATACCATACCCTTTTGCAGCAGACGACCACCAGGTTTTAAATGCAAAAACACTGTCAGATGCAGGCGCTGCGGAAATAATTCTTCAAAAGGAACTCAGCGGCAGGTCACTTGCGAGGAAAATCGAGCACTATGCATCAAATTACAAGGCTATTAGTAATATGGCTTTAAAGGCAAAGAAGCTTGGCAGGCCGGATGCAGCAGAGGCCATTGTTGATGATTGTTATAGACTTTCAGATAAATAATTTCACTGTGTTATCAGTCGTCGACGTATAACTAATACGCCTTTCTCCTTCTGGCCTTGTGAAATTAATTATCTGAAAGTCTATATAAATTAATGAAGATCAAGGCAGCCAACCGTGAACCTTGAACTTTGAACCTGACAACCTGAGTAGTTATAGATCATGTATCTTAAAAAATACCACATACACTTTGTAGGAATCGGCGGAATAGGAATGAGCGGTATAGCCGAGCTCCTTCTTAATCTCGGCTATAAGGTATCGGGCTCTGACATAAGGTCATCAGACATTACAAGGCGCTTGAAAAGGCTTGGCGGTATAATATTTAAAGGGCATTCCCCGGAGCAGGTCAGCGGAGCTGATGTTGTTGTGACATCATCTGCAATCGGGGCGGATAATCCGGAGGTCGTTGCTGCAAGAAAAGTCTCAATTCCTCTAATACCAAGAGCGGAAATGCTGGCTGAACTTATGCGGTTAAAGTACAGCGTGGCTGTGGCCGGTGCGCATGGGAAAACTTCAACAACTTCAATAATTGCTTCGGTCCTGAGTAAAGGAGGGCTTGATCCTACAGTGGTTATCGGTGGTAAACTTAAAGGCATAGACTCAAATGCGCTGCTTGGCAGAGGTGACTTTATAGTAGCTGAAGCTGATGAAAGTGATGGGTCTTTCCTTAAAATGTCGCCTACTATAGCGGTAGTAACCAATATAGACAGAGAGCATCTCGATTTTTATAAAGACTTAACTTCCATAAAAAAAGTCTTCTTAAGTTTCATTGACAGAATACCTTTCTATGGTCTTGCCGTGCTTTGCCTTGATAATGAGCCGATACAGGAGCTTATCCCGATGATTAAGAAACGCTTTACTACCTATGGGATGAGCACCCAGGCTGACTTTCATGCAAGAGACATTGTGTTCAGCAATCAGAAAAGCAGGTTTGATATCTATCATATGGGCGATATGCTTGGAAGCATAACTTTAAATCTTCCCGGTACCCACAATGTCTATAACTCTTTGGCAAGTATTGCTGTTGGAATTGAGCTGGATATTCCCTTTGATATTATCAAGAACGCCCTGGAAACTCTTGAAGGTGTTCAGCGAAGGCTTGAGGTCAAAGGAGAAAAAAGGGGTATCACGGTTATTGACGATTACGGGCATCACCCAACAGAAATTAAAGCTACCCTGAGAGCTGTAAGAGAAAGCTGGCCGGACAGGCGTATAATTGCAGTTTTTCAGCCGCACCGCTATACCAGAACAAAAGCGCTCTTTAATGAGTTTACGCGCTCATTCTACCAGTCGGATCTGCTTGTAGTTCTTCCAATTTATCCTGCTGGCGAAGAAAAGATAGAGGGCGTAGATGGCTGTACCCTCAGTGAGGGCATCAGGACGCACGGCCATAAAAAAGCTGTGTTCAAAGAAAGTTTCAAAGAGGCTGTTTTACATTTAAATGAAATATTAGAAGAGCGAGATATACTGCTAACTTTAGGTGCAGGAGATGTATGGAAAGTCGGGGAAGAGGTACTGGAAGAACTGAAAAGTGAAAAGTGAAAATTTGTTGAATCGCTTCGCTCTCTTTTTTTTAAAAAAATTGATAGAATTCCTTCAATATTCACTTTTCAATGACTCATGCTTGATTCTGATTCAAAAATATGGCTTGAAAGCCGGTTTAAAAACAGCGTCAGATTTGATGAATCTATGTCGAAGCACACATCTTTGCGGGTGGGAGGTGCGGCCGACGCTTTTGTCATGCCTGAAAAGCCTGAAGAACTTGTGGAGCTTATCAAGTGGTGCCGGCAGAAGGATATTCCTTGTCTTGTTTTCGGAGACGGGACAAATCTTCTTGTAAAAGACAGCGGCATACGCGGAATTGTAATTGTGCTTACAAAATGTCTAAAGACCATTACCAAAAGAGATGTGGGAAGAGATGGCATCATTGTTACCGCCCTGGCTGGGGCAAGGATGCAGTCTCTTTGCTCTTTTGCCGTCAAGAATGGCCTCAAAGGGATGAATTTTGCCATTGGCATTCCCGGCACGGTGGGTGGAGGCATAATGATGAATGCCGGAACCGCCCATGGATCAATAAAAAACGTTCTTGATTCCATAAAAATTTTGCTGCCTGACGGCCATACTAAAATAATCATGAAAGAAAATCTGGACTTTGAATACA
>Ga0255390_1005_pt1 | contig 15547 bp, 13 predicted proteins | sample ANMaggSSYBR01H11_FD_182111 | JGI IMG/M metagenome (GOLD analysis project Ga0255390, IMG submission 182111) | Sediment cell enrichment communities from methane seep in Santa Monica Basin, California, United Staets - ANME aggregate JGI... | ecosystem: Environmental > Aquatic > Marine > Cold seeps >... | reverse complement strand
TAGATAATTATAATGACGCTGCTTTATTTGTGGAGATTCTGACAAAAGATCTATTAGAAAAAGGACTGCCTTTGGGAACATTTTTAAACGTAAATATTCCTGACCTTCCTTTAAAAAAGATTGAAGGGGTGCGTATTTGCAAGCATGGCACTGGGCTATACTCAGAATATATAGATAAAAGAGTTGATCCCAGAAATCGTACATATTACTGGCAGGCATGCGACCTGCAAACCTCCATTGATAATTCAGATACAGATGATGCTTTCCTGTGCCGGAATTACATATCAATAACCCCGATTAAATGTGATATGACAGATTATGGCGTACTTGAAGAACTTAAAGGGTGGAAAATAAATAAAAAAGTCTCAAAGCAATCAAGCGGTGGTATTTAATGAAAAAGCAATTCATCAATTCAATTAAAACGGGCGATATTATCGATGACATATTTGTGCTGTCTGAAAAAAATCTGGCGCAGAAAAAAGACGGAAATAATTTCTTAAATGTTTCTCTCTCAGACAAAACAGGTATTATAAAGGGTGTTGTGTGGGATAATGTCGACCGGATATCAGCAAAAATATCCGCCGGCGACTTCGCCGGCGTGAAGGGAAAAGTTACAGAATACAGGGGTTCTCTTCAATTAGTTATTAAGAATATAGAAACATGCTCAGCAGACTCAATTGATCCTTCAGACTATCTGCCGGAATCCAAATTTAACAGAGACGATATGTTTGAGCGCCTGTTAAAATTTACCGAAACCATTGAAACCTTGTATTTAAAAAATCTTCTTGAGGCTTTCTGGAATGATAATGAATTTGTCTCCAAATTTAAGACCGCTCCCGCAGCAAAAAAAATGCATCACGCATACATTGGCGGCCTTATTGAACATACACTGTCTATGGCACTGCTTGCAGATAAAATTGCCGCTCACTATAAAGGAATTGACAGGGATCTTCTTATTACAAGCGCAATACTCCACGATATTGGGAAAATAAGGGAATTCGACTATAAAATTAAAATAGATTATTCAGACGAAGGAAGGCTGCTTAACCATATTGTCATAGGCGTACAGATGATCGAGGAAAAACTCAAAAATATTAAAAATTTTCCTGATGAACAGGCATTATTAATCAAACATATGATTGTAAGCCATCATGGAACAAGAGAGTTTGGTTCGCCTGAACCACCCAAAACGATTGAGGCTGTATTACTCAACTATATCGACGAGATAGATTCAAAGGTAAACGGCATACGGGAATTTATTGCCAAGGAAAATCCCGGTGAAAAATGGACTTCCTTTCACAGATTACTGGAACGTTTTTTTTACATAGGAAAAAATAAAGAAGATTTATAACAGTTCAGCCACCAAGGCACAAAGACACAAAAGAGGGATATGGCTGATAAATTGGGGAATTGCGAATTTAGGAATTATAAATGCAAGCATCCTTCAATTCGGAATTCCCAAATCTCTAAATTCCTAAATTATGAATTTTAGAGAATTATATTATAATCTTGGTGTCTTAGTGTTTTTGTGGCGAAACAATAACGAAAAATTAAACTGATTAAAATGTTTATAACTCTTGAAGGCATAGAAGGTTCAGGCAAAACGACTCAGATAAAGAATATAGCTGAATTCTTGCAGAGTAAAGGACAGGACTGCGTTATAACCAGGGAGCCGGGAGGTACAAAGACCGGAAAAAAAATTCGGGCTATCCTTCTTGATCCCGAAAGCAGAGATATGGATCCTCTAACTGAGCTTCTTCTGTATATGGCAGACAGGTCTCAGCATATTAAAAAATTTATATATCCATCCTTATCTTCAGGCAAAACCGTTTTATGTGATCGTTATTATGATGCCACAGTTGTTTATCAAGGCTTTGCAAGGGGACTTGATATAGGACTTATAAACAGGTTGCATGAATTAGTCTTTGAAAATTTAAAACCTGACATAACAATCCTTCTTGACCTGCCGGCTGAAACAGGCTTAATGCGCGCATGGCAACAAATAGAAAACGGCTCAAGGACTGCCCTTGAAACCCGCTTTGAAAAAGAAACCCTCTCATTTCACCAAAAGGTAAGATCCGGCTACCTTGAGCTTGCGAGAAAAGAGCCTTTGAGATTCAGAATTGTTGATGCATCAAATGATGAAAATCAGGTTAAAAATGATATAATAAAGATTTTATCTGCAAAATGGATATAAAGCCAATGATTAATTCTATCTTAGCTGCCATAGGCAATACGCCGCTAGTAGAAATAAGGAAATTAAACCCGAATCCAAAGGTTAAGATACTCGCAAAACTGGAATATTTTAACCCGGGAGGTTCGATAAAAGACAGAACCGCTCTTTATATGATTGAGGAAGCGGAAAAATCCGGTTTACTTACACACAACAAGACGGTTATCGAGGCTACAAGTGGTAACACAGGAATCGGACTTGCTCTGGTATGCGCCGTAAAAGGGTATAAACTGCTGTTAACAATGTCTGAGTCTGTAAGCGTTGAAAGGCAAAAAATCCTGAAGGCTCGGGGCGCTAAAATTTTACTGACCCCTGGTCATCTCGGTACAGATGGCGCCATTGAGGAGGTATATAATCTGGCGCTGGAAAACCCGGATACATACTATATGACAGATCAGTTCAATAATAAAGCCAACTGCCTGGCGCACTATCATGGAACAGCCAAAGAAATCTGGGAACAAACCAAAGGCAATGTATCAATGGTTGTTGCAACCTTGGGAACAACCGGTACTCTCATGGGCGTCTCAAAAAGGCTGAAAGAATACAACCCTGATATAAAGATAGTTGGCGTTGAACCCTACCTCGGGCATAAAATTCAGGGCTTAAAGAATATGAAGGAAGCATACCGCCCGGAAATTTTTAAAAAAACCCGTCTTGATAAAATAGTCAATATTGAAGACGAAGAAGCCTTTGAAATGACAAGGAAACTTGCAAAAAAAGAAGGCCTGTTCGTCGGCATGAGCAGTGGTGCAGCTATGGTTATCGCCGGAAAAGAAGCTAAAACCATGGCTGAAGGTACAATAGTTGTAATATTCCCGGACGGTGGTGAGCGCTACCTCAGCACACCACTTTTTACAGTACAAAACAAAGTCGGCCTTAAATTCTTCAATACAATGAGCCGGACTAAAGAACCATTTGATCCGATTCAGCCAGGAAAGGTTTCCATATATTCATGCGGCCCTACAGCTCACGCCAGAATGGACATGGGAGAATGCCGGCGTTTTGTCTTTGCCGACCTTCTATGCCGTTATCTTGATTTCAGAAGCTATTCTGTTACCCACATCATGAATATAACTGATATGGATGATAAAACCATAAATGGTTCTGAAAAAGCGGGTCTTTCTCTCTCTAAATTTACAGAAAAATACATTGATTATTTTAAAAAAGATCTGGCCGACCTTAACATTAAACCTGCCGCGGAATATCCAAAGACAAGCGAACATATCGAAGATATGGTCTTGCTGGCTGAAAAACTCGTTAATAAAGGATTTGCATATGAAAAACTCCGTTCGCTTTATTTTGATATTTCCCGTTTTTCAGATTATGGAAAACTATCAGGTATTGACTTAAACAAGATAAAAATCGGAGCAACAGTAGAGCTGGATGAATATGAAAAGGACAATCCAAGAGATTTTACTCTTTTCAAAAGATCCAGGCTCTCAGAACTCAAAAGGGGAATATATGTCAAGACAGACTGGGGCAATGTTCGCCCGTCATGGCATATACAGTGTGCCGCCATGTCCATGAAATATCTTGGCGAATTCTTTGATATCCATACAAGCAGCAGAGCGCTCGTATTTCCCCATCACGAAAATGAAATAGCTATAGCTCAATCTTTAACCGGCAAGCCACTGGCCAAATACTGGATTCATTGTGATCAGGTTCTGATTAACGACAAGAACATTAATTACAAAGAAAATAGACTTACTCTTGAAAAACTCTATGATCTCGGCTTTTCCGGAAGAGAAATAAGGTACTGGCTTTTTTCAAGCCATTACAGAAAACCCATTAATTTCTCAGTCGAACGGCTCGAATATGCCAAACATTCCTTAAAAAGACTTGATATCTGTATTAATTCTTTGATGAATTTAAAAGACGAGCTTTCTTATCCCGAACTTGACCAGCTTATTTATGATATTAAACATGGCGTTGTTGCCGCCATGGACGATGATCTGAATATTTCAGCAGCACTGGCTTCGATTTTTAATATCATAAAACAAATAAACATATTGATCCTGAAAAAAAATGCTCGGCAAAGATGATGCCTCCAAGATTATAGATGCATTTCGAAATATTGATTCAGTGCTGGGAATATTTAACTTTGGAGATGAAATTTCAAATCCTGAAATCCTGCGCCTGATTGAGGAAAGGAATAAGGCCAGAGCAGAAAAAAACTGGGATCTTGCTGATAAGATACGTAAACAGCTAATATCACTTGGAGTTACAGTTAAAGACCAGAAAATTATTAATCAGAGGAAACAATGAAACCAATATATTTTCCATTTACGTATATTTCCGAACCGGTTTTAGAGGCGCTTTCCGCCTTTTTTAAGCAAATTATCGTTTATCAGCCATCATCTCTTAACATACCTGAAAGTATGCAAAAACCGGCTGATAGCGATTTGCTTGAAATTCGCATTCCAGTTAAGGGAGATGAGAATAAAATTGATAACATTCTAAAAGACTACAAAAACTGGGCAAACATTCATCAGGAAAGTGAACTGGCTTTTTTTAAGACAAAGCCGGATATAATTCCCTTTTTTGGCGAATCCTACACATCACAAATCAAAGCAGATATAAAAAAAAAGAAGCAGAAACAACAGAACGAAAAAAAGCAGGACTCTCTTTTAAATGCAAGAATTTTTCTTCATATGGCCCAGGAATTCGACTCGCAAAGCTGGGAAATAAACAAAGAGCTTCTATTATCGGAAGAAAAAACATTGAATCTAATTGATAATCTCAAAGGAGAAGATGAATTATCATTTAAAAAAAATGATAAAGAAAAAACAGTAGAAATAGATTATCAAAGCGAGTATATGACACTTGATCGAATTATTGCATGGACACATTTGCTGCAATACGATCAAGATATGTCAAACCTGTTTATAACAAACAGCCGCTCAGTTGTTGAGCATCTGGTAGAAAAAACCCCTGAGGCAAAAATTGTACTTAGTATTGATTCAATACCTCTGACCAACAGCAGGGATAAAAAGACAGAAAAATGGCAAAAAAGTTTAATCAAGCAGCTTGAATTACTTCAGGAAAATCCCCTGCCTGCATCAGAAGACATCAAAATTAAATCGCCTTTTGATAAAGACGACGGCAAAAAAGTTTCATTAACACTATACCTTGTCCCGGGCGAATCTCCTTATAATTTTTTTACCCGCAGTGCCTGGCACAAAACGCCTGTTAAAGAAATAAATAAGAAAAGCGGATTTAACAATACTCTGATAGGATTTGTTGAATTATAGTCAGTTGGATACAATTCTCAAATCGAAGATTTTTAGCAGTTAGCAATTAGCAATTAGCTTATCAAACACATAACACATTCAGCTAATAGCTAACAGCTAATGGCTAATGGCTAATAGCTTTTTCACAAATCTTAACAATGGTAAATAGGCTGAAACTATTGCCGGCATTAAAAAAATACTTTTCGGACAGGCACTAATTATTACCCCAGAAAAAATTATCAAAATTTATCAGAATACTTGACTATCATTATTAATTGGTATAATGACTTTTTTGATATGTAAAAAATCAAGTTTGATTTTATAATCGTTAATTAATTTTTTAAGAAAGGAGACTTTTTCAAATGGCTTTTAAACCTACTGTCGACTTGGACAAATGTGAAGGTTGTGAAGAATGTGTGGAAAATTGCCCTTCTGATGTTCTGGAAATGAAGGATGGCAAAGCATTCGTAGCTAATGAGGATGAATGTCTTGGATGTGAAACATGCATCGAAGTTTGCGAACAAGGCGCTATTACCGTTGAAGAGATTTAATTAATTCGCACTTTTTTTATTTTTCTATTAGCTATTAAGGTGGGCCACAAGCCCACCTTTTTAATTTTCTGAAAAAATAATCAAAACGATTTCTTTACGGAAGCATAAAACTCCGCCATAAGCATCCACCAAAAACATACGATGGCCTATTCCCTTTCTTTTTGCTGCAATATGTAATTGATTTATATCTTTGTTCCCTTAGATAATGCCTGATAATAATTCTATAATAAAATATCCTGACATGGCTCTTGTAAAACAAAAGCTTCATAAATCAGGAGGTAAGGATTTATCTGCTCTATCGTCATTACCCATTTCCAATAGTATAAAGCCTGAAGAAACCGTAGCTGTGGCAGTTGGGAGTAGAAACATCAGTAAAATTGACGGAATCCTTTACTATTGTTTGAGCTTTCTAAAAACAAAGGGACTCAAGCCTTTCATAATACCAGCCATGGGAAGTCACGGGGGTGCCACAAGTGACGGTCAGAGGGATGTCCTTGCAAAACTTGGGATCACGGAATCTGCGATGGGAGTTCCTGTTGTTTCGGATATGGATGTTGAATGTATAAGCGAGGTTCCAAAAAGTCCGAAAATATATATTTCAAAAGCAGCTTTAAAGGCAGATCATATAGTAATTATTAATAGAATAAAGAACCATACCAAGTTCAGGGCTGATATAGAAAGCGGCCTGTGCAAGATGCTGTCAATAGGTCTCGGCAAAGCAAAAGGTGCGGCTGAATTTCATCAATGCGCTATAAAGAATAGCTTCAGAATTATTGAAGATGCTGCAAAAATTATAATTAATAAGTGTAATATTCTTTTCGGAATAGCCCTTCTGGAAGATGGATTTGGGGATTTAGCCCATGCAGAAGCAATTTTACCATCATCAATTATAGAACGCGAAAAAATACTTCTCAAAGATGCTGCCGCAATGATGGGACATATCCCATTTGACCTTCTTGATATATTAATCATAGATTATATCGGCAAAAATATCAGTGGAATCGGCATGGATTCCAATATTACAGGCAGACACAGGGATATCATGGGAGATTTTTATACGGCTCCCCATGTTAAACGTATATTTGTAAGGAATTTATCACCTGATTCAGATGGCAATGGTCATGGAATCGGCCTTGCAGATTTTACCACAAAACGGCTTGCCAATGCACTGGATTTTAAAAAAACATATACAAATGCGATCACAGCGATTTCGCCTGAAAAAGCGGCAATACCAATACATTTTGATACAGACCGTGAATCGCTTGAAGCATGTTCAAAAACCATAGGTTTAAACTCAATGGAAGGGGCACGTATCGTCAGGATTAAAGATACAGCGAGCCTCGAACTTTTACAGGTTTCAAAAGCACTTTTGCCGGATATTTTATCAAATCCCAATCTAAAACAGATAACAGAATGGACTCCTTTTCAGTTTGACAATAATGGCAATCTGCCCGAATTGTCCTCCTTATTGTCCCGGTAAAAGGTTATGAAAGAAGATCAAATTATCCATCATTTTATTTTCCAGACAAAGTTTGGTTATTCTGCAATTTTTTATAAAAAAAGTCCGTTTTTACTAACAAGAATAGTTCTTCCTAAAACAAATAATAAAAACAAACAGCAAAATTACAAGCCGCATCAAAAAGCTATTATTATATCAAAATTAATAATAGATTATTTTAATGGGACGTTTGTTCATATGCTCAGAGCTTCATGGGAATGGCTGGATGCAGGGGGACTTACTGGGTTGCAAAAATCAGTATATTCAGCCACTGCAAAAATTCCATATGGAAAACTGAGTTCATACAAAGAAATCGCTGAAGCCATTAACAGACCCAATGCCTATCGTTTCGTAGGCACCACACTTGCCAAAAACCCCTTTCCGATCCTTATACCATGTCACAGAGTAATCCGAAGCAATAATACAATCGGCCTGTTCGCCGGAGGAAAGAATCTGAAAATAAAAATGATAGAACTCGAAAGAAGTACCGTTAAAAAATTTGGCATTGTTAAACAAGAATAGGTTTAAACAATTTTTATTGTATTATTTCAACGTATTGCGATATATAAAACTATCCAAAATTACCAATGCCCTTTTTGTGATGTTCTATTTTTTTGTTTTGAACTTTGAGATCTTCCGGCTTGTCCGGGTCAGGCCTTCATGATTTTTATGATTCGTTCATCCAGGCAAGAACGCAAAAAGGTATTCATCGGCTTCTGATCACCAGATTCGTAAAAAGCCAGCATCAGTTGATTAAATTCTAACTGTCTCTTGGCAGGAAGATTAATCACAGGATACCCGGCACTCAACAATAGCCCGTTCATAATGAAACGTCCCATGCGTTTGTTTACATCATAAAAAAATTGACATCGAGCCATCGTAAGAAATAAGAAGATTGCCCGATCATAAATATCCGCTATTTTATAGGCTTGAGCCACCATATTATCAAATAAAGCAGGCAACATAACGGCTTCCGGTGGCATATACTCAGTGCCTGCAATAGTAACCCCGCCAGAACGGAATCCGCCACATTCCAAAGCTTCTTCTTTGCCTGCTATTTGATGAAGTTCACATGCTTTTTCAGCCGTGACTTCAAACCGACCTTTTTCAATCCATTCAAATAAAGTACGCCATGTTTTACCCTGGTTTAGAGCAATTTGCTGATCAGATATCTTATGTCCGCCAATTGTTACTCCATCTAATAGCGTTTGGATTTCCGGCAGGGTAAAATTGATGCCTTCCAGGTTTACCGCATCAAAAACCAGCTCGGCTAATTGGCGTTTAGCAAGCATCAAGGCTTTATCCTGATCAGGCTTCATATTCCACTGGTTATCTTTCACTTTTATCATTTGTATTTTATTATTAGTGACTACTCACGTAGTCAGGCTAAAACGTTTTAGGTCATAAAACATGATTCTTGTGGGCTCTTCTTTGTCTTCATCGTGCAAGAAGTCAAATTCATTTTTTTTGTAAAATCTTAAGACCTCTTTTCTATTGTAAGCGTCGATAGTCAAGAATCTACAACCGGTTCTGTTGTCCGTAGTGAAGAGTGCTTTCAAGTAGTGAACAGCATCCTTGTGGAAGAACTCATTTAAGTCCTGGTTTCCACAATCGCACTTTGTTGTTATGGAAAATTTTTTTACTTTATCGAGGACAAACAACTCATCATTTATGTGATTTCGACGGCACAGAATTGGCATGTTTCATAAGTTTCGCTGCAAAGCGAGCAAGCTTAGGCGTGGGAATAGGATGTGACGGAACCGCACTTTTTGCTTCGACGCGCTTGATAAAATTTTCGGAATCTTTTTTATTCAGCTTTGGAGTCGCTTTGATTTTAAGCGCCAAGGTGCACCTCCTTTCTGTTTAAATAATTGGTTGTGTTTACTTTCTACCAAAGTACAATTGGACAGAAGAATTTGTCAAGTTTTTTATCGGTCAAAACATTCTCCTCCTTGGCTACAATCCGATAGAGTCAAGAGCGGACTTGCCCCCAATTGACACCAATTTCCAATTTTTCTTGCCGTATTGTTTTCGAAAGCCCTGTGCCTTGAGGGTTGAAATCGTGTTTATTGGGACGAGATGATGTGGACGAATGACCCAAAAGGAGCTTTCGGAATGTACCGGAATACCCCAGAGGCACATTTCAGAGATGGAAAACGGGAAAAGGCCAATCGGAAAGAAAAATGCCCAAAAACTGGCAAAGGCGTTGAATGCCAATTATAAGGTATTTTTATAACCGCCTTTGTTTTACACTCTTTTTGGTCTGTCGAAAATGCTGGATGAAAGTGCCACGCGGCATTACAGGCTAAAAACCTGACGATTATGGAATCGGTTTGAAAAGCTCTCCTATTCATCAGGAAGCAAAGAATTTGTAAAGGGAACTCACGGCCCTGGGCGTTCAAAAACAGTGTCCTGCTGCTCTCTACCCATACTGATTTTGCTAAATGACAGTGGCTTAATTGTCAAACATTAATTTACAATTCAAGCTTTGACACCGAGCCCGCATTCATCCAAGTGCTATAGGATGTCCCCAGAAACACTTCAGGAACCCTTATGTCTTGCTCTTGTCTCTCCTCTGTTTTATAATTTGCAACCGTTCTTTCTTCCAGGAGAGGAATTTCTGATAAAGTCCCGAAGGGAAAAAGGGGATAACCGATGTCTCCTCGGATTTATGTCCTGATTTAAGGGTAAAAGTAAACCACTCTTCTTTTTTTGCGCTTTTGTATTCGTGGCTTAGGCCATAGCTTTTCTTGCGAATACTGTTCAGCCAAACCGAGAAGGCGGCTGCCATCTCTTTTTCGATTTCTACTCCTTCTTCAATCTTCACTCCTTCTTCCCTGACAAAATCCTGTAAGAAATCTAATTCGGTGAGTTCCCCCTCTTTGCCAATTGTTTTCAGTTCTTCTGGAAGAGGGTGGACAAAGGTGAGACAGAGATTCCGTGGTAGTTGCTCTTGTTTTATTTTCTGCAAATCAAAGGACTGGCAACACCAGATTATAGCTGGCTCAAAGCTTTCCTTATAAGCATCTTTGAAAATAAGTTCAAATCTCAGATCATCATCAGGCAAATTCCACTTCTTATCTTTCCGGTTCCAATACAGGTTTGTTTTTAAATGCCTGATAAGGGTAGTTGTGGAAGGAGAGCTGCCAGGAGTTCGCAAAAGATGGGCGCTGAGGAAATAACGAAAACGTTTGTCCACTCGCGGACGATCCCATTCCTGAAGATGATCGCAAAGAAAAAGTAGAAAAGAAAGGGGCTCTTTCTTGGGATCAATCGGGTCTTCGAGGAGTTCATGCCTGATAATGGCCCTCAATGCCGGTTGAATATCATCCAGCCATGCCTTATCTACCGAATTCGGTGAAGCCTTGTTCAAGTGCAAGTGACAGGTAAACATGGCGCTGATCAGTCCGTGGTCGATTTTTTTGATCTGATGGCCAGGCATCAATATCTGGATTTTTCTACAGAGATCATCTTCCTGGGAATCGAGGGTATTCTTCAGGTTCTTCAGATAATGCTTCAAAAGCGGTGAATGTTCCAGAAAGCGGAGATGATCTATAATAAGACGGTTCAGATTGAGTCCGTAACCTACATCGTGAAGGAGGGCTGCCAAAACCCAGTTGCGTAAATCTATGATATTTCGCGGGCTGCTTTTTGAGATTTCTTTCAATAATCCGCTTTCGATGAGAAGGAATCCCATGAGGCAGACGTCAACAGCATGATGCAGATGCTCTCTATAAGTCTGATGAACAGTATAAAGAACGGCCTCGGATGCCCACATATCCATAAGGGCATCATAAAGCTTTGCACTGCGACGAAGTTCCAGGTCTACGTGCGCATATTCAGAAATAAGATAAAGCGTGCTTTCAATAACATTTTCATAGCTTCCCTCAACATCGGAGAACTTAAAGGCCGTAGCATTGCCCGCATTCCTCAGCCAATGGAAAATATAGAGAAAGTAACAGCCAAAGTGTTTGCAAAGTTGAGCCAGCTCATTTGGGGAGTAAATATCATTCTGGGTTTTCTTTTTGAGTAGCCTGGACTTCAAGACCCTTGAACCAAACCAAGCTGCCAACCAGTCAGAGGTAATAATAAGAGGTTCATTTTCTTTCTGCCAAAGAGAAAGAAAATCCTCAACCAATTCCTGCGATCGTGCAATCAAGTTCTTGCCCGATATTTTCTCAAAAAGAATATTCTGGAGTTTTTTCACCGAACTCCGTCCCCATGCAGGATGGATACAGCCGGCGGTGTGATGGAGACAGAAAAACTGGGTCCGAATCAGTTCAATGTCCAACCAGTTCTCACTGACAAATTGCTGACATTGTTTCACCAATTGCTCAGGCAAAAGAGGGTCTTGGGGAAGGTCCAAGAATCTTTTTATGCCCAATGTGCCTGGCTTGGACCGCTCCTTTTGATCGTATATTTTATGTATGGTTTGGCTGTAATCGCTTATGAATTCTACATCCTTATTCTGCTCCCAGCGCTTCCTGCGCAGTTCTGCCAGGCTGGTCAGGTAGTCGTCAGGCTTTTTATTCTCAAAAGAAGTATCTCTTTTATCCCAGATCTCCTGTCCAGGAAGAATGTCAAGAGCGGTTTTCATGTCAAGGTACGTTGACCAGACGTAATCTTTTACCGATGGAGATTGCCCGTCCTCCGCCCCGAGTGATCCTTTGAACTTATCCTGAAGAATTCGTCTGGCAGCTTTCATAAGAGCTGTCCTAGAACCTTTTACTTGATCTCGGCGGATATTTTTAAGACACTCGCGAAACTCAGAATCTATTCTGTCTACGTAACATGTAAGAACATGAACCAACCCTTGAATAGACTCAAGATTATGTGTTGTAAAAAAAGGTTCAACATCAGAAGGCCTGCATTCTGTAACTACCCCTGCTATTAAGATATGATGATTTTCGTCACTACTCCAATAAAATTTAAGCAAACCGAACTGCTTTATTCCGGGGAATCTTATTCTGTCAGAAAGCTTTTTGATAGATTCCCTATCTTCTGAACTATGAATGGCGGCTGTTTGTACAGATGAGTTCAGGAATTCCTGACATTGATTGGGCAACTCAACCAAAGGAATTTGATCAGGTATCTTGACTTTGTTTTTAGAATAGAAACCGATCCTGGAAAAATCTATCGTATTACCATCTTTGGTCTGACTAAAAATACAGGATAGATGGAGGTCAAAAACGATTGCCAATAGCTTGCAAACATGGTTAGCTGTACAAGGTTTACGTTGCAGGAAATCCTGGAAAGCCAGAGTCAGTTTGTCAACAGCAATAGTTTTCATCTATTTTCCTGCCCTTATAGCTTTTTTTACGGCCTCAAGAAGCACAGGAGGGCGGATAGGCTTTTCCAGATATTTATCCGGGCACATTTCATCTTTGATTTTCTTCATATCCTCAAGATCACAGATGGCAGAAACAACTACTACAGGTATATCTTTGTTTTTGGGAAACCTGCCATTGCGGAGATTTTCAAGGAGATATATCCCCGTCCTATATCTGGGAATATTCATGGGAATTTTTTTTCCTTCGTGAGGCAGCATGATATCTAAAATAAGGACATCATACTCTTTCTCGCTTAGTTTCAGCCAGGCCTTTTCTCCCGAATCTGCCATTTCCAAATCAAATCCAGCCTCTTTTAGGATCGAGACAAAAGGGTCTGTTTCTATCGGTTTCTTATACTCATCTTCTGCATAAAGAAGTTTTTGCATATATTATTACCTCCAAATGGTAGGTAGAACTACAGTAATAATAGTATAATAGTCACTTTTAATCGAAGCCCCGTTGAAGGCTGGCCGACTTTCCGCCCGCATGTGGCCGTCATGGAGTTCCACGAAGCGGTTAGCCTGGTAAAGGCCGAGACCAGCTCCCTCTTCTCCTTCTGACAGCCTGCTTCGATAGCCGAGCTGAAAAATCTTTGATAGATCCTCTTTGTAAAGCCCCAGACCATAATCCTTCACACGGATATGTGCCCATTGACTCAATTCATCAATGAAGCTATATATACGTATCTTGCTCCCTGTTTTTGAGTATTTAAGGGCGTTGTCCAGGATATTTTGAAAGACAAGGCCTATCAAGCGGAGGTCAACTTTGGCCCCGGGAAGATCATCAACGTTTTCTTCAATTTCAATGGAGATGTTCATCCGCTCTGCGCTTTTGCGAATCCGCTCGACACAGTTGTGAATCAGGACAGAGAGGGGACAATACTCTCTCTTGAGTTCGGTCCGGTCTATCTTTGTTGAAATAGCGGCCTCAGGGGCCTGTATGGCCAGCTTGGCCGTGTTTTTCATCTCTTCAAGGGTCTCGTTCATGCAATCAACAGCGATTTTCAAACGTTTCTGATCCTCACTAAGGAGCTCTGTGTACTCCGATCTTTTTTCGAACTCATAGGTCTCACCCATCAAGGTATTCAGATCTGACCGAATGCCGTGCGCCCACAGTTTGGTCATGAGCTCTCGCCAGTTTCCCCGTTCTCTCAAGGCCTCAATGGCCACCAGGGCCAAGATCCTGGTGATCACAAGATGCCCCACGGCGCAGAGGAAGTTTGCTCGTTCTGTGTCCAGAAGACTTGGCAACATCGATGGAAAATCTCCCATAAGGAAGATGCCTCGATAGTGATTGCCATAGAGATACGGGAGGAAAAAAGATGCCTTCAACAAATGGTTGCGCCCCACGCCTTTAAGCGCTTTATCCAGGAAATTGGAAGGATATTCTCCCTTCTTTCTTTCCTTACGCAGCCACTCATAGGAGTCAAAGTCGTCTTCTATGGAAAGTGACGCCTTTTTCCAGTTAAAAGTGACATCCCTTACCTTCTCATCGTCGCAGCCGACCTGGGCAAAGAGTTGCAGAACGGTATCGCCCGGCTTAGCCGAACAAAAGAGCGCCACAAAAGACACGTTGAAAAAACTCCTTATCTCATTCATGATAGGATGCGTCTTTTGCCTTAGATCACTTCCTTTCTCCAGGAAGATGCGATTGAAGCGGCTCCCCAGATCGGTCTGAAGTTGCCATTCTTGCTCTTCACGGTACTTGGAAACAAAGCTTTCCGCAACCCTGCTTAATATTTTAATCTGTTGTTGAAACCGAGATGTAAACTCTTTGATCTCCTCGCTGGAGTTCCTGGGGATTTTTTGTATTAATTTTTGTAGAATCAAAAAATCGCTTTCATTCAGGCCGAATTTGTCTGTTGCCTTAATTACATCTGCTTCATTTTCTTTACGAATAAACTTTCCTGATACGCATACGGCCAGTCGATGCTCAGCTACTTCTACAGGCATGGAACAGGTAATTAGGCCGAGGTGGCACCGAGGGCAATCTTCACAAGCGCTTTGATACGGAGAGGATAAAACCGACCTGGCCCTTTTTTGACTATCCTCCCAGCATCTTTTGGCCATTTCTTTCAGCCGTTTTGATCCTTGCGGCGAGATCTTCTCTTCATGTTGCAAATCTTCCAACGATAATATCTTACAAAACTCGGGATAACGACACAATCTCTCCACAGGATAAACAGGCACTATCTTATCCCTCTCTTCCCACATAATCAGCGGTGCGTCTAACCTTTCAACAATTCCTGCCAAAAGGAGCCTGAGGACATCTTCGGGTACGATCTGTGTCAGATACCAGGGGTAAAAAGGCCAGTTAGGAGAATCTTTCGTCGTTTTGACCGGACTTTTTTCATACATCGCATTCTCCTTGGTGTGACGATTGATTCGATAAGAGTTTGGTTTTCTTTCTGTATCATTGATATATTAGGGGAAAAAAGCTCAGATGGCAAGTGGAAAAGCGTTATATAATAGTAAGGGGAATCGAACGTCGAAAGATATTTTTTTCAGGCCGTTGATTTCCTAATTTAAATCCTTGACTTTTTTATGTGTTTTTTAAACAACTTCATCTGTCCTGGTGCATCGGCTTTTTGTTTCTTTTTTCTTTTGCGTGCAGGCCGGTTTTGACTTCTTGCTCATGGATTTTGTGGTTTAGCTTTACCAGGCGCTTTAGGACTTCTTTTCTGGCATCAGGTGTGATTGTATATC
>Ga0255390_1059_pt1 | contig 17130 bp, 15 predicted proteins | sample ANMaggSSYBR01H11_FD_182111 | JGI IMG/M metagenome (GOLD analysis project Ga0255390, IMG submission 182111) | Sediment cell enrichment communities from methane seep in Santa Monica Basin, California, United Staets - ANME aggregate JGI... | ecosystem: Environmental > Aquatic > Marine > Cold seeps >... | reverse complement strand
CTGGTTCAAGATGAAACGGGCTTCCCGGCAGTGAGAAATGTTTCACATTTTCATTGCCTTGGGAATTCCTGTAGCACGTCCGCTGGGATTTGTGTTTGAAGGAAAGAGAGCCAGCTATTATTACAGTGAAAATCTTTTAAACGCGAAGAATTTTGTCGGGCTCTCAAGAGAAATTGGTGATTTACCTGATTGGCTGGAAAAAGAAAAAATTATTTCTCGTTTTGCACAGTATCTTGCTATACTGCATAATAACAACTATTGTCACGGAGATACAAAATGGGCAAATATCCTGGCCCATCTTTTCCACTTTTATGAGCAAATGCTCATAATGAGTATTATTTTAGAACTTTTAAAAAGTTAAACTGAATTATTCCAGCATATTACAAATAGACCGTTTTAGTTCTGTCAATGTAGTGCCATAAAATACAAAAATAGCTTGACTTTCTGTTGACATCTGTCTATTTTAGGTTGCATGTATATTAGAAGAACTACAATAAAAAGTCGAAAAGACGGCAGGCAATATTATACCTATAGATTGGTTCAATCCGAAAGAACTGCAAAAGGAGTTAGTCAGCACACATTGATCAATCTTGGCACGGGCTTTTCTCTGCCACGGGATAAATGGTCCGAACTATCTTCACGGATTCAGGAGATCATAAGCGGTCAGCAGAGTTTCTTTAAAATTTCTGAAGAAATAGAGGAACTTGCTCAGAATTATGCAGCTAAAATTATTCAGGCTCAGCAGAAAAATAAAGCTGAAAATGATCAGCCGGACTACCATGAGGTAAATGTAAACAGTCTGGAAATGCTCAGACCACGCAGTGTAAGCTGTGAACATGTAGAACTTGCGGCGTTTGATTTTTTGGAGCTTGGTGAAAAACTCAAAGCTCTTGGATTCAATGGCCCCCAGCTCGCGGCTGCTGTCGGAACAATAATAGGCCGTATGTGTCAACCAGGCAGCGAACTGGCAACGCATTACTGGCTCAGGAATGTTTCAGGACTGGGCGAATTAATTGATTATGATTTCAACAAGATTAATCTATATAAAATGTATAAAGTCTCGGATCAGCTTCTCAATAATAAGGAAGCTATAGAAAACCATCTATATTTACAAGAAAAGAATTTGTTTGGATTCCAAGAGACAATAACCCTTTATGATCTAACTAATACCTATTTTGAAGGCAGTAGTAAAGCAAATAAGCTGGGGAAACGTGGACATTCCAAAGAGAAACGTTCCGATTGCCCTTTGGTAACTTTGGCTTTAGTACTGGACAGCAGTGGCTTTCCCAAGCGCAGCAAAGTATTTGAGGGAAACGTAAGTGAACCGTCAACATTGGCAAAAATGATTAAAGGGTTGGAAAGAAAGAATTTATCCCCGGAACTGTTTGAACTCTCAAAAGCGACTATAGTAATGGATGCCGGGATTGCCACTGAAGATAATATTAAATGGCTCAAGAAGAACTGTTATCCTTATATTGTAGTCAGCCGAAAGCGTCATCGGGAGTTTAATGAAGATGAAGCAGTCGTGGTAAAACAAGACGATGACTGCACAGTAAAGGTACAAAAAGTTATTGATGCAGAAAATGATGAGGTTTTGTTGTATTGTCACTCTACAAAGCGAGAAAAAAAAGAACAGGCCATTAATGATCGTTTTACTGTACGCTTTGAAGGGGCTATCAGCAAGCTTGAGTCAGGTTTGCATAAAAAAGGATGTCTGAAAAAATACGATAAAGTTTTGGAAAAAATAGGCCGTCTAAAACAGCAATATTCCAAAGCTGCAAAGCATTATAAAATAGAAGTATCTAAAGATGAAAAAAGTGGTAATGCTGTTAAGATACTTTGGACACACCAACCTATTGCAGATACAAAGGATAGTCTGCCCGGAGTATATTGTATTAGAACAACCCATACGGAATTGGATGAGGCTATTCTCTGGCGTACATATACAATGTTGACAGATCTGGAGGCTGTATTTCGTTCACTGAAATCTGAGCTTGGGATGCGGCCTGTTTTCCATCAACTTACAAAACGGGTAACAGCTCATCTTTTTATCAGTGTTTTGGCCTACCATTTAGTTCACAGTATCCGTTATCGATTGAAAAAGACAGGTATAAACAGTAGCTGGTCTGATTTAAGAAAACAACTGACAGGTCAAAATCAAATAACAATTTCTATGCAGTGTCGAGATGATGCTGTTGTACATGTAAGAAAAACCACACGGCCTGAGCCAAGACAACAGAAAATATATTCAGCTTTAGGTTTATGCTCTCTCCCTGGCAAAACGATCAAAACAATTATAAACAAAAGTAGTGCCATAATGAAGGTTTGAAAAAAGTAACATGCTGTAATGTATAAGATTTATTTTTTTGGTCAAAAAGATGGGCTGGCAAACGCAAGTTCAGGGAAATTCTGAATGATTGATCTGGACGAAGCTTCTCAGGTCAAATTCACTCTGGGACATAAAGTGCGTAAAGATCTCAGCCGGTTTATTTTTGATATGATCAAATATGGGCTGCCAAAACGATTTTTAAATGAATTTATGACAGAATATTGCAACATAAGAATGCTAAACAAAGAATGTGTGCAAAAAAAGATTAAACCGTTCATCAACAAATTACGTGAACGGCATAAAATAAAAAAGTAACTACTCAGGTAAGCATAAAGGCAGAAGCACAAACTATAAAAAATCGGAAATTTGAAACAAAATCAGATAGGTCAGTTCACTAAAAAAGAGTCGTACTATGTTGAAACTTTGAGACATGAAATTACTCATCATAACAAACAATCCAAATCGGGCAAGCTTTAGACAACGAATCGGAATTTATATAGAAACTCTGGCAGTTAACGGGATTGAATGTAAAACTGCGGTGTTGCCTTCAAGTTGTTTGGCCAGGTATAAGTTGTATAAGTCGGCTGTTGCGTTTGATGGAGTTTTTTTACACAAAAAGTGTCTGAATCCAATTGACGCCTATAACCTGAGAAAATATTGCAGAAAGCTGATATTTAATTATGATGATGCCATCATGTACAGTGATAAAAGGCCGGATCGACTGAGCCTGTCGCATCTTATTCCTTTCAGACGCACAGCCCGTATAGCTGATATGATAATCACAGGAAGTACTTACCTGGCCGCTCAATCACAGAAACTGAACTCAAATGTCAAGGTGCTTCCAATCGGGCTGAATACTGATGACTATATAGTGAAGAAGGATCAGAGTAAGAACGGCAAAATTCGTTTAGTCTGGATAGGAAGTAAAAGCACACTGGATTATCTTCGTCAGATTAAGCCGGTACTAGAGGAGATTGGCAAACGTTTTGATAATGTCATATTACGAATAATCGGGGATACTTTTTTTGATCTGGAAAATATGCCTGTTGAAAAATATTTATGGAGCAAAGACTTCAGAGCGCACAATCTGACGACGAGCGATATCGGCCTTGGCCCTTTACCAGGCAATCCGTTTACAGAAGGAAAATGCAGCTTTAAAATACTTGAATATTCTTGTTCTGGTCTGCCAGTGGTAGCATCTCCTGTTGGTACTAACTCAGTTTTTGTAAAAAACGGTGTTACAGGTTTTCTTGTCAAAAATCAGCAGCAGTGGATAAACAGAATTGGTCAATTAATTAAAAATTCACAGTTACGCGTAAACATGGGACAGGCAGGAGTTGCACGAGCCAAAAGGTTTGATGTACAGATAATAGGTCGGCAGTTTGTTGAGCTCATCTCCGATTTTTTAAAATAACTAGTTTAATCGACCTTCACTCTCATCAGAATTCTTTTGTAAATTGAGGCAAGATATATGTCAAATCAATTCAGCACTTGGTTAAAGAAAAAATTACTTAAAAAAGATAAAAATTTAATATCTCTTAATGATCCTTTTATAGTAATCAAATATCTATTGCGAGGCACCAAGGTGACCTGTATGCTTGATGCTGGGGCAAGTAATGGTCGAATTTCACGAACACTTTTAAAGAAATTTCCACAGGCAAATGCCTACGCATTCGAACCGAATCCTCTCTACAAACAACAACTGGAAACATATGCCAGGAAAGATTCACGATTCCATCCTCAATACCTGGCATTATCAGATATTGAGGGTAAGGCCGAATTATTTATTACTGAATCTCCAGGAAATACTTCTCTTCTCTCGCCGGCAGAACGGCTAAAGGAAATAGATCCTGAAGGCGCTGAGGTAAAAAAACGTATGGAAGTTAAGTTAGTAACGATAGATCAATGGGCAAAAAAAAATAACGTTCCTGAAATTCAAGTGATGAAATTTGATATCCAGGGAGCCGAGTTAAAAGCTTTAAAAGGTGCTGTAGAAGTATTACAAAAATCGACATGCGCTGTATATACCGAAATCTGCTTTAACAGCCTTTATAATGATGGGGCACTTTTTAGTGAAATTGATTTATTTTTTAGGAAACAAGGCTTTATTTTATACGATGTTTACAAGCCGAAGTATAACCAAAGCGACCTGATTATGTGGGCAAACGCCTTGTATGTTGATCTGAGAAAATTAAAATTTAAATATTCGTTTCTGTTTTAACAATGTAGTTGAATACAGTATTTTCTACTGTAAATCTGAAAAAATGTCTGAAAAAAATATTCGGGTATATTTTTTGACAGGTAAGCGTTTATGTTGAAACATGCATTTTATAATTTAATGAGTAGAGCACACCGTGAAAGTGGACTGCGGCAGTTACATACCCTGGAAAGAAAACTGCCATCCAAAGATGTCCGTTTTGCGGTGCCTTTTGTTTATCATGGTAAGGGGTTCTTCAAAACCATTGAGCCGCGTCAGAATCCTGAGGAAATAGAGACCTTGTATAAAGCTGTGCTTGAGCTTTCTCCACGCCGCATTCTGGAAATCGGGACAGCCAGAGGCGGCAGCTTGTATCTGTGGATACAGGCCGCCTCTGAAGATGCCACAATCGTCAGTATAGATTTGCCAGGTGGAAAATTTGGTGGAGCATATCCAGCCTGTCGGGTACCTTTCTACCATTCATTTGCTCGTTCTGGACAAACGCTCAATCTCTTGCGAAGGGATTCTCATCAGGCAGAAACGTTAGATGAAGTTGGCAGGATTTTTTGTGACAAGCCAATCGACTTCGTATTTATTGATGGTGATCATACTTACGAAGGCGTCAAGGCTGATTTTCAAGACTATGGTACTCTGGTCAGACCCGGCGGTCTTATTGGATTTCACGATATCCTGCCACGTCCTGATTTGCCGGAGATTCAGGTTGACAGGTTTTGGAAAGAATTACGTGACAAGTATGATTGTGAGGAATTAATTGGTCGTGAAGGGTCGGGACGCAAGATTGGCATTGGTCTTATCCACGTCGGAAACAACGGTTTGTTTTTTTGAAGTATCATCTATTCAGGAGGTAGAAAATCATCCTCAGATAACCTCTTGAATTTACAAAGTGTCCCGGCTTAAGTTGGTAGTCTACAAAGCCGTCATGTTTGAGATGATAATAAATGAAAGACCATATAAGACGCTGCATTTACCTGATTGATCAGTTTAATTATATTCGGCTGATTGCGACGATAATAAGCCTGATAACTCTGTTCATCGCTGTTAACACCCAGAATCCCATAAATAATGACGGGATTCTATATTTGCAAACAGCCGAGGCTTTTGCAAACAGCGGGTGGCAAGAGGCGATAAAACATTTTAACTGGCCGTTTTATTCAATATTTATCGCTTGGCTGTCCAAACTAACACATTTATCTTTCGAGAACTCAACCTATGTATTGAATGCAGTACTTCTTGTTATAATTGTAATTAGCTTCATCGCTCTTATCGAGGAATCAGGCGGTTCACGTTTCGTGCAATTTCTAGGTGCACTTATTATTCTTAGCCATCCGCAATTACATCACTATCAGCACTATATTGTTCGGGGGTTTGGTTATTGGGCTTTCTCTTTATTAGCTTTCTTAAATTTTATTCGTTTTTATAAACACCTGAAATGGCGGCATGCCTTAGGATGGGGAATATTTATAAGCGTTGCAATATTGTTTAGGCCTGAAGGCCTGGTGATATGCTGTTTTGGTCCTCTTGTTCTTCTATTTCGAGCAAAAACAACGCGCTGGAATAAATTAGGAAATACTCTTAAAGCATATAGTTTCAATATCATTGCAATATCCATAATAATTGCATGGTGGCTTAACATGCCAAATCGAACAATCGCCCAGCTTGGGAAGTTTAGACACTGGGATCAACTGCAAAATGGTCTGACATTGTTAAGTACCAATATCAATGAAAAAGCAGTACTTGTGAGCCAGACGATTCTTAACGACTATTCAAACAAGTGGGGTTTAACCATGGTCATATCCGGGCTGACCGGGATATATTTATACAAACTGGTGGCGACCCTCTGGCCTGTACATGCATTGCTTTTCGGCCACGCTTTCTGGAAAAGACTTATGCCTGCGGAGAAAGGCATAAAAAGAGTGATAATATATTTTTCGATATTAAATCTGGTTATACCAGCCATATTTTTGGGACAACGATTTTTTGTATTATCCCGTTTTTTAATGCCGGCAAGCCTGCTTTTGCTGCTCTGGACGCCATTCAGCCTGCATTATATTATGCAGAAATGGCTGGATAAAAAAACAGTTATTAAAAATAATTTTGTGTTTCCAGTGCTATCTATTGTCTTCCTAATCATGTTCATCTATGCCTTTGTACCTCCCAATCAATCCAAGGCATATATTACTACTGCCGGCACATGGCTTAAACACAATATGCCGCAGCAGTCAAAACTCTATACAAACAACTTTCGGCTTTCCTATTACTCTGAAAAAAAATTTATGGAATGGGATATTTCTGACAACCTCATAATACCTGAGTGGTCATCTGATGATTTTGTTGCTTTAAAAACAAAACAAAAACATTATGAAAAGATAAAAAATACATTATTAACGCTAAAACTCAAACCCGGCAAAATATTTGCGAATAAAGAAGGGAACATGATTGCTGTTTTCAAGTTCATAAAAAATAAGTAGCCGTGAACGCTTACAATTTTCCTTAGATACCAATATGTCTAATCCAATAGTAACAGCCTTAATACCGAACCATAAAACCCTTAAAGTCACCAAGCTATGCCTGCGCCTTTTGCGCAAGTATACTGATCCGAAAAAAATCAGCATAATCGTTATTGACAATGATTCTCAAGACGAATCTCTAAAATATCTGAAAAGCCTTAAGTACATAACGCTCATTGAAAGAAAGAAAAAACAGGACGACACTCCATCTTTATCTCACGCAAGAGCTCTTGACCTTGCACTGGAAAAGGTTACCACGCCTTATGTTCTTTCCATGCATACAGATACCTTTGTTAAACACCCTGACTGGCTTGATATCTTATTGGCAGAAATAGAAAAAGAATCAATTATTGCCGGAGTCGGCTCATGGAAACTTGAGAATAAGCCTTTTATTAAAAGACTGGCCAAGGCCATTGAGTACCAATGGGAAAGCTTTTACTACCGCCTGATCGGCAAAACAGATCACGCCCTGGAAGGAAAAGGAAAAAACTACTTATATCTGCGAAGCCATTTGGCCTTTTACCGGATGGACTTAATAAGAAAAAACAATCTCTCGTTTTCTGATGGCAAAGAAACCGCCGGCAAGATAATGCATAAAAAGCTTGAAGATAATGGCTATAAAATGGTTTTTTTTGAATCAGCATTCCTCAGTAAATACGTCATCCATCTAAATCACGCCACCATGGTGCTTCATCCGGAATTAGGCGCCAGGAAAAAAGCACTATCAGAAAAGGTCTAAAACGCATCAATAAAGCCTTAAAGGATTTAAACGCCGAACAGATACTTATGGATGATTCCCTTGATAATTAAAGATGAAATCAACTGCTGATAGTAAATATCTTCGCTCTGGAAGAAATTTAGAGGTTCCCTTCAGGCTTCTTCTGAAATCAGAGGGTTCTTCTATTGAACTTATTTGTGAAAGTATCGCACGAATAATTCCAGGGAAGAGGTTGGTGTGCATAGGCAAATGGAACGATAAGCCGGTTGCAGTAAAAATATTTTTAAACTCCCAAAGCGCCGGACATCACTGTAAACGTGAAATAAAGGGAATAAATGCCTTAAAAAATGCCGGAATAAAAACGCCGGATCTTTTGCTTCAGAGCAATCTACAGCAAGATGACACTCCGGTTCTGGTCTTTCAAAGAGTTATGCCTGCCCTTAATCCCCACGAAGTTTTTGATATGGCTGAAACTGATGAAAAGCGCAGTGAATTACTTAAACGCATAGCAGTTGTAATAGCTGAACAGCATGAGGCTGGCCTCAAACAGAAAGATCTTCATTTAGGGAATTTTCTTCTCTCCGACAATGACATTTATACAATTGACGGTGATACCGTTGATACAGGCCAAACAGGAACACCCCTGCCAAAAGCAATGAGTCTGAATAATTTAGGGTTATTCCTGGCTCAATTCAATCGTAACTTCGACCATTTGTTTTCTGCAGCTTTTCAGGCATACACAGCAAAAAGATCATGGCCATCAGATAGCAGTCTGTTTAACCAGTTATTAAAAGAAGTAAAATTTCAAAGAAAAAACGGAAGTAAAAAATATCTGCATAAAATCTTTCGCGAATGCACTGCTTTTGTATGCCATAAATCATGGAACAGCTATATGGTTTGTGAGCGTAATTTTTATCACGGGGAAATGAAAAAATTAATTACAGATCCGGACTCAGTAATTGATTCAAGCAGACTGCTTAAAGACGGAAACAGCTCAACAGTTGCACTTGCTGAAGTAAACGGCAAGCTTCTGGTAATTAAAAGATATAATATTAAAAGTTTCTGGCATGCCTTAAAGAGATGTCCTCGTAATACCCGTGCATGGACATCATGGCGCAATGCTCACAGGCTGGAACTTCTGGGGATTCCAACTCCAAAACCTATAGCCTTTCTTGAAAGACGATGGGGGCCTTTTCGGTCAACCTCATATTACATATCAGAATATATTGATGGAACAGATTTCTACCGCCTGATTACTTCTGATAAATCAAAAGAAATTAACATAGAAGCTTTGAGTATAAGCTTTGGAGAAATGCTTAAATTGCTCGCGGACGCAAATATGAGCCATGGTGATTTTAAAGCTACAAACTTTATAGTAGCCGGTAAAAAGCTGTATATTATTGATATAGAAGGCGTGCATAAACATAGTTGCAGGTGGAGTTTAAGAAGATCACTAAAACGTGATTGCATGCGATTTATGAAAAACTGGAAGCATATGCCAAAAGTTGCAAGTGCATTTCAAAACCAGATCAGAAAAATCAAATTTTAACTGCTTCGTAAAAAGTCCATTTTCTGCCTTGCTTTGCTCTGCATCTCCACCCCGTTAAATTTTCGCTTTGGGAAACAGTATAGCCGATTTAACATGGCAAATCATTGCGGCGTAAAAAAAGTCGACAGGATTTATTCAAGCTTGTCAACTGCGTCCCATATTTGCTCCATATCTGCCCCCTGTTGTTAGGAAAAAAAGCCATGGATATATTTCAAGGCAGTAAAGACAATGATGCCGCCGAGCATCCATTTAATGACTTTTGCAGGAACATATTTTTGGCACCTTGCCCCAAGATACATACCACACATGCCACCAAGACCGAAAAGTATTCCAAGCAGCCAGTCCGGTGCTACTGACATATCAGGATAGAATGGGGCGATAGCCTGGTAAAAAATTACCCCGGCAATGGAGGTCACAAATGTCCCCATTAACGCTGCTCCTGCCACGGTATAGACGGGAAGGCCACAAAATGAGACAAAAAAAGGAGCGATAATGGATCCCCCGCCAATGCCATATACTCCTCCGACGATGCCCACAATAAAGCTCAAAGTGAAAATTGTCCAGATGGAGATATCAAAGCTTTCTCCATATAACTCATACCCTAACCGTTTGAAATTAAAATGGGTAATACGTACTGCTGGTAATGCCTTGCCCTTAAGGCTTTTAGCCCGCTCCTCTTTTTTTCGATATTGACGTACAAGCTCCTGAAACCGCTTTTCACTTGAAGCCTTGTCCGCACCTGGAAGTGTTTTTCGTAGAAGATCTCGAATCATGCGGGTTCCGATGTAGAGAAGTACCATGGCGGCAAACAGTTTAAAATGTTTTGGATTTGGGAGATAGGTAACGCGGACAAAAGCACCGATAAACACCCCTGGAAGAGTACCGATGATAACGACCCATGCAAGCGGCCAGACCATTCGACCTTCCCGAATATAACGGTATACGCCGCTCGGAATAGCCACAATGTTAAAAAGGTGATTAGTGGAACTTACAGAGGGGTTCGTAAAGCCCAAAAAGGACATCTGAAACGGCAAAATGAGAAATGCGCCCGATACCCCACCCATTGATGTAAAGAATGAGATGCCAAAAGCCACTATCGGCGGCACCCAGGGAGCAACCTCTATACCGGCAGTTGGAAAATACATAAGAATCCTCCTTTTCAGTGACACGACTATATATTTAATCGTGTCACTGAAATAATAAATTTTTCTAATGCTTGTCAACTATTTTTTTTCGCAAAGCTTAATAGATGATTGCATTATATTGATTGAATAAATATAGTTGAGTTATTATAATGAAATTCTAAGGGCAAACGTGATGGAAAAAAGCAGAGAGGAAAAGAAGGATAACCTGATAAGAGACCTCCTGCTTATGAGAAGACTCACCCGTTTAAACCCCGCGGGCATCTTAACCATTCCGGAAAACGCCAAGTGCTTAGACACGGCACAACTTGATAAGCTTGAAAAATCCTTTCGGCAATGGATCGATAAAACGATTCGTACCGATGTACGGATCTCAAGAAAGCGAATCTTTCTTATCTTTATGTTGATACGATATACAGGTGCACGGTTTAATGAAATTTTAAGCCTGAATGTTCGAAAAGATATTGATGTGAAAAATAATCTTGTTCGAATCGGACAAACAGAAAGTAAGGACAAACCAGAATTGCGTGATGTGCATATCCCGTTAGATCTTACAAACGAAATTAACGAAGTCCTGAATAATCCGAAATTTTCCGGATTCCTATCCTCTCTTTTTAAAATTGACCCGGGACATGTAAGGCGGAAGTTTTACGAGCGAGCTCAAGAATGCGGGTTTCCCAAAGAGTATGGCAACCCAAATGCAATCAGGCGGTCAAGGTCTATTGAACTCTTGCGGAGCAATATACCAACAATGGTAGTCCAGAAGATCCTCGGACTTTCGACCCCAGGCTTGACAAGATCGCTTCTAAAATTTTCTAACGAAGATATGCGTCAGATAACCCAATATTATGTGGATAAAGAGAGCCGAAGAAAAACAAGTGCAAGAAATACATTTTTATGCAAGATCATGCATATCCGAAAGGGCGATATTCAAACTGAAGTTGAGATGATGACCATTGGCGGATACTCACTATTTACTGTGATCACCAATGAAAGTCTCAGACGTTTGCAACTAAAGCCAAATTTTTTTATTGTAGCAGAAATAAAGGCACCCTGGGTCATTTTGAGCAAAGGCGATACAGAACCTGAGAGCAGTGCTGAAAATCGGCTTAAAGGAACGGTATCCAATGTCATTCGTGGTAAAATCACCACCGAATACATAGTATCGCTTCCGGATGGTACCGAAATATGTTCAGTGGTCACAGAGGAAAGCAGGCGGCGGCTTGGCCTAAAGGAAGGAGACACAGCGTGGGTGTTGTTTAATTCATTTTCAATCATACTCAATGTTGACTAAATCGGGAGCCCTTGAATAGGTGAAGAGACGACGAGAAAAAACGGTGTAAAGGTATTATAATGGTTGGCCCAAAAGGATATTTTCAAGCTCTTTCAGGCTATTAATATAAAGGTTGGCGTCAAGAGATCTGTTTTTATATGCTATAAGAGGTATGCCTGCTGCTTTTGCTGCTATTTCGTCCAGCTTTGAGTCTCCTATATAAATTAATTGACCGGGTTCTATATTAAAATGCTCCAGTATTTTAATTAGCTGATCCGGGCTGGGTTTGGGGTTTTCCACATCAAGTGCACTTACTACCAGATCAAAGTATTCTTCGAGATCGTGTTCAATAAGCACTCTTTTCATTGTATCTGCCCGGTTTGTAGCAACTGCTGTCTTATATTCAGGTCTTAGCCTTTTAAGCAAAGGCTTCAGGTGCGGTTCCATTTCCATATATTTTAAAAATGGTATATAGCTCATATGTTTGCGAAATACTTGTGCTTGTTCAAAGCCTTTCTTGTCTTCAAATAGTTTGGCAATGGCCTCGTCTGCTGTATGCATGTATGAGTAAGCAAACTGTTCAGGAGTCATATCGGGTTTGCCGAAATGATTTAGAATATTATTATAATAGGCTGTGTTTGCCTTAACAGTATCGAACATAACTCCATCACAGTCAAAAGCGACAACTTTAATATTATTATTCATAGAGGACTTTCTCATGCCTTCTCCATTCAGAACTCACCAATCACCTGCCCGCTCGCAAAGCTTGCGAGGCAGGCGGGTTTTCGACGTTCAATTCCCCTTACTATTATATGATGTAACGCGCCAGAGGCGTCTATACGGGCTTTTCTTGGCGTAGAATTTCTATAGAATAATCCAGATCAGTTGTCCAGCAATATTCCAATAGATGTCCCCAAGGCTCGCCTCTTATAGACAGCCCTTCTAAAAATAATATCGTTGACATTTAACCACAAAAAGATTATTTTCTAGACAAGATAGCCAGAACCGTACAAAATATAATCCTGCGGGGTGATGAAAATGATAGAAAATTCATGGCAACTTCAGAATGCAAAAAACAAATTCAGCAACCTTGTTGATAAAGCTCAACATAATGGCCCGCAAGTAGTAACCAAACATGGCAAAGATGCTGTTGTTGTTCTATCAATTGATGAATACAAAAAATTAATAAAACCAAAAACCAGCTTGTTGAAATTTTTTCAAAATTCTCCTCTTTCAAAAATTAATTTAGACATAAAAAGAAATAAGGATCTACCTCGAGATATAGAATTATGAAATACTTGTTAGACACTTGTGTTGTTTCAGAATTAATTAAAAAAAATCCAAACAAACAAGTTGTTAAATAGATATCCAAAACAACTGAAACCAATCTATTCATATCTGTTTTAACAATCGGAGAACTTCATAAAGGTATTGAAAAACTTCCTGAAGGTAGGAAGAAAGAAAAACTGCACAAATGGGTGAATTGCGACCTGAAAGAAAGGTTCAAGAACAGGATAATCAATTTTGATCTACAGGTAGCAACCATTTGGGGTAAAATCCAGGCTCGGTCAGAATCAGCAGGCAAGGCCATGCCTGCAATTGATGGCATGATTGCGGCTACAGGAATCGCAAACGATTTTATTATTGTAACACGGAACACATCAGACATGGAAATCAGCGGGGCTTCCCTGCTTGATCCATGGTTGCCAACCCACTGACAACATCCCCGATATCCACCTATCCTATTAGATTATCCTTGTATTGTGATGTTCCAATTGCAGTTGAACAAAACAGATCGGCAAAGATAGAATTAATTTTGTGCCCAACAATACAGGAAATCACATAACTAATTGAGTACCTTTTTTAATCAAGGCATCTGGAAGGAATCGGAGTTTAAAGGAAAATTTAATCCACAATTCAAGCTTTGACACCTATTTCAATTCAAGCTTTGACACCTATTTTTCTTCAGTCAAAAGCGATAACTTTAATATTATTCATAAATAATTTCTACTCCCGATCCTAAGCCTCGGTTCACGGTTCACGGTTTATGGTTGATAGTTGATCAAAACATAAAACTGTTAACTGCAAACAGACAACCGTTACCAATAAATCTCGTTCTCATTCCCTGGCAGCGGCATCCTGCAACTGCCCCAGACCCGCGTTCTCCCAACATTGTTTAAGTTTACGCTGCTCAGACTGTGAAGCCTGCTGATAGGCAATAAGAAAGTTGTTTATGCCCTGATTTGCTCTATCCGGATCACGAGTCTTGGAAAAGGCAGCTATGCTCTTGACAAACCATCTGCCTGAATCTTCCACGCGACCCTGCAACCAGGCAAGAAGCCCCCACTGCCCATATGTGCTTGCAGCACCAAGTTCGTCTCCCAATCGCTCAGAGATCTTGAGTGATTTTTTGTACCAATCTTCAGCTTCTTCAAAATCCCTGCGTTCTTCTGCGATCATCCCGAGGTTATGCAATGCGTTGGCTTTTAATGACTCATCGCCTGTTTTATTCGCCCATTTATTTAACTTATCTGCCCAGCTTTCAGCGCTGGTCATGCGATACAGCAGATAGTCAAGCCAAAAATTCATTCTCCACCACTTAATGATATCACCTGCCTGTAAATCTTTTTCCTGAACTTTTTGCCTGAGGCTTTGTGCCCGGTGCAGGTCAGATAGAGACATGGCTGCTTCAAACATCGGCAAGTAGTATCTGCGCGCCAGTGTTTTTCGCGGGATTCCTTCATGCAAAGCCACAGTTAGTTGTTGTTCCAGAATGGCAAGTTGTTGTCTTGCAATTTTCGGAGTAAGCTCGCTGTTGCTCAAAACAGCGCTTTGATAAGACGCGCGGTCTTTGTCTTCGTAGCCATAAGCATCCGCCGGATCTGTAATATGAAGCTTAAGCGGCATCCAGTCTGCGAGATGCTCGGCTACTTGGAGTAATAAACGATAGTTAGAGGGAAGCAGAAAAAAAATAATGTGGCACTTAAGAGCGTCCCAGGATTCACGCTGTGCGTTCATGTCAGCCCAAAACCGTGGCGCTCCCTCACCTTTTTTTTGACCATCGTCAACAAAAAACAGAACGCCGGCGCCGGAATGCCATGCCCCTGTGATTTTGCGGGACTCATCCACCAGACGTGTTGCCTCGCCCGGCACAGCGGTAAGAGAAAGCAGAGCGATAGGACGCTTATCTAACTCAAACTTTAGAAGATCGACTAATTCATTAGCCCGGGCAACGGTGTCCACTTCCACGACTGTCAACGCTGCTACTGACTGGCGCACTGCATTTCTAAGAAGCTCTAAATGTTCGCTCGACGCTGTCAAGACAATCGTCCCAAATCCTTAAGGTTTTCTATTACAAGAGGATGTACGCCAAACCACCCTTCACCGTTATATTCCACAAGAGCGCATGATTTAAGCAAGAGTTGATTAACCGAATCCGACACAGGCCGGGGCTTTTCACCTTTTAGCTGCTTTCGACCATAGTCTGCAAGGCGGTTATAAAGGTCGTCCACTGATTCTGGTCCATCCGGCAGAGGATGAAAGGGAAGTGTAATCTGCTGCCAGAAGTCTTTGCGGAGTTGATTGAGGCCATAGTTAATATGCTCTTGTTCCAGCGGTACACGAGCATCAGCCATTACAGCCGCTATATGAAGCACATCAAAGGCATGGCGCAACACACCGCCGGTCATTGTTACCAAACGGTCGAGGGCATCTTCGTTAATAAGGTTATCCTCTATCCGCTGCATAATAACCTTTTTCACAGTATCAAAACCCGGCGCAGGTTGCCCTTCCGGATCAGTGACTTTGATCATTGGAAGCGCCACAACATCATCAAAGTGATACTTGAATGCGTTTACGTCCGGCGAATGAAACAAAAATATAGGTATGGTATAGATAATATTGGCTGTAATGCCTGTCAGCAGGTTCACATGGTTGACGTACATCTCGCGAGCCTGCATAAGCTCCAGTTTGTCCAGATCTTCCACTATTATCAGCAGTTGCAGGTTTTTTTTCAAAAGCGGTTTTCTCACAGCGTCAATAACATTATTTGCCTGAACCAAAAGATCTGACGGACGTTTTCGCAACAAGGCAACCGTTGTTTCTTTGCTGTGGGCTTCCAGCTTAATCTGTGCACTTAACCGTGCAAATACCCCAAGCAACTGTCCAAGCAGACCTGCCTTTGATAAAACACCGGCGCCAACTTCTATATGGGAATCCCTGCTTTCTGTAGTGGCCCGGGTAGTCTCATTAAAATAATTGAGGACCGGTTTTAAGAAATCATCATCAATTTTAAGGTTATTGTTTTTTGCTGCATTCAGGACACGCTCGGCAATGATTAAAATCAAATCTTCAGCACAAATCGCTGTGGAACTCATCTGGTCATGCACAGAAAATGTTACTGGTAAAAATCGTTCTTTATGTTCCGCAAGAAGTTTGTTCAATTCGGTTGATTTTCCACAGCCCCTGTGCCCATAGAATAAAATTCTGGCATCTTCCCTATTAAGCGCATCAATCAGACGTTTCCTGGTCTCTTGATGCGGATCGCGCGCCATATCGGTTTCCACAAAAAAAGTCTCAAGTTCTTTGCCAACTAATGGCGCTGGCCGACAAACACGACGAATTCCTTCTAAATCTTTTGCTTTGCCTGGTAGTTCCATTAAAAACACCTCGCTGGATTGCAAATTGCCCCAATTTGCTGCCTTGTAACCGTGAACCGTGAACCGCTACTTCCTCTCCTTTATATTGCCGTAAACACTTATTTTAATTTCCGGACGTATTTTGCTGTCTGTTTCCAAATAAATTGTGTCGAAAAAACGGCTTTTTTCATTTTTCAGATTTGTTACGGTCAATAAGTATTCTGATTCTTTTGATGGTGTTATGACTTTCTTTATTTTGTAGCTTATGTCTTTACCTTTTTGGGCCTTTACTCCAAGTATTTTAAAAGGATATTTTTTTTCAGGAATTATCTTAATTAATTGCTTTATATCTTCTCCAATATAACCCTTGAGAATTATACTTTTAGGTGTAATAGTTACAAATTTATCAACCTTGCCCTGGATAACAAAATTTAATTTTGGATGCTTTTCGTCATTAGTATGGATAACTATGTTTTTCTTGAGTTTTCTTCCACCATATCCATTTGAATTGACTTTAATATTGATTTTTCCCTCTCCGCCCGGAGGGATGAGTCTCGGGAAAGAGACCGCAGTACACCCTCAGCCGGTTTTGACTTTTACAATATTTAGAGGAGCGGTTCCTTTGTTTTGAATAATAAATTGATGGTCTATTTCATTACTTTCAACAACCGTGTCAAACTCATAATTATCTACAGGCAAATAGGCAGAAGGATATGTATTAACATTATCTTCGGCCATTATAGATGTATTAAAATTT
>Ga0255390_1055_pt1 | contig 17539 bp, 13 predicted proteins | sample ANMaggSSYBR01H11_FD_182111 | JGI IMG/M metagenome (GOLD analysis project Ga0255390, IMG submission 182111) | Sediment cell enrichment communities from methane seep in Santa Monica Basin, California, United Staets - ANME aggregate JGI... | ecosystem: Environmental > Aquatic > Marine > Cold seeps >... | reverse complement strand
AAATGTTATGAGCAGATACTGCTTATTTGTAAGTTTTGCTTTTATGTTTCGAATGGCAAAAATCAAGAATTGTTTGAATCTTGACGGAGTATTAAAAAAGTTTTGAGGAAGCTTAAATATTTTGTTATCTTCTTCCGGAATTTCCTCTTTTTCTTCAATTTCCTTTTTATATTTTGAATACCATTCTTTAGGGGTTACTTTACGTTCCTTAGTAAATTTACCGAATTCATCAACCATTTTTGCTTCAAGAATTTGTAAGGGTTGCTCGGCATTTACGTTACCGCAAGTAGTACAACCGCTTTCACCGGGATTCACATAATTTGCCGACTTTTTAAAGTAAGTAACAGCATCCACGGGATTTCCGTAATAAACAGGATGTCCGCCTTTATCCATCATTAAAAGGCTGTCAAATAATTTGTAAATATCGGAAGACGGTTGATGAATATTTACAATTACCAATTTCCCTTTTATTGCTTGTTCTTTTAATAAGTTCATAACCATATCAGAATCCATTGAGGATAAGCCTGATGTGGGTTCATCAATAATCAAAACGGAAGGTTCTCTGATCAACTCCAGAGCAATATTTAATCTTTTTCTTTGTCCGCCGCTGATAAACTTATTAATCGGGCTGCCGACCGTTAAATCTTTTGTTGCTGTTAAATCGAGATCATTTAATATTTTATCAACTGCTGATTTAATTTGTTCCTCATTAAATTTACTGAAGCAAAGTTTTGCATTATAATAGAGGTTTTGGTATACTGTTAATTCTTCAATCAAGAGATCATCTTGGGGGACAAATCCAATAACACCGCTCAGATGTTCTTTATCTTTATGGATATCATATCCGTTAATTGTGATTTTGCCTCCGTGAAGCGGATAGTTACCGTTAAATACATTTAATAATGTTGACTTTCCTACACCGCTTCCGCCCATAATACCGATCATACGTCCGGATTGTTCAATAAAATTAAATTTATGAATACCGTTTTCTGAATTTTTATAGTAAAACTCAATATTCTCGGCTCTGAAATATACTTTCGCTTCATCACCTGCATGAATGAATTTTCCGGCAACATCACTGTAATAAACAGGTTTTATCTTATGGCTTTTAATAAAGGCGCCGTTATCAAATATATACATGCGTTTAGGTGTAATGTTTTGGCTGTTCAAGAACAAACTGTCATTACCGATGTATTTTAAGATAAAGGTATTCGTACTTTCGTTATGTAATATACTTATTTCACCCGAAATGTCGCAATAAATATGTTTTACGGAACTGCCGGAGATATCTTTTTCATTATTTATTATCAATAACTTACCGGTATATATATTTTTATCAGCAGTTCCTAAGTTTAAATCATAAATATGTTTAAATTCTTCTTCGGATATATTGAAAATATCTGAAACTGTTTTTACGAAATCATGCTCTTTTTCTGTAATAAGGCCGTTCTCATTAATAAATTCCAGCAACCTTATCAATACAACTACTTTTTCTTTTTGGTGTAATTGTTCATTGATTCCACTGCAAATTTTCAGAACTTTAACTGAATTTAAAGAAGTTTGCTTTTGTACTTTTCTGCTGTCATCTTTTTTAACACGATGATGAACTTTAACATATTCATTAAACAAATTCAGATAAATCTCAGTATGCTCTTTATTAAGCATAGCTGCCAGATATGATCTTACAACTTTTCCGGCTTCATCAGAAACGTCACTGCCGTCAGCATTTGCAATTATTGCAAACATACGCATTAATGCTTTTAAAATCGATTCATTCATAAAAATTTATATTGATCAATTACAAAACGAAAATATATATAACATGTTAATAATTAACTCTTTATATCTTTAGCTTTTCACCTTCAGATTTTGCTACAATTACGGCTCCGCAACTGTCACTCCATACATTTACAGAGGTTCTGAACATATCAAGTACCCTGTCAACAGGGAGTATTAATGCAATTCCTGCAAGCGGAAGATCAACCGCTGTCAAGATAATTGAAATCATAAACAAACCTGCCATCGGTATACCGGCAGCACCTATAGAAACCAATAATGCTGTTACAACAATAATTATTTGTTCAGTTAATCCCAAATCATACCCATATGCCTGTGCAATAAACAAAGCAGCTATTGCTTCATATAAAGCTGTTCCGTCCATATTTATGGTTGCACCGAGAGGTAAAGTAAAGCCGGAAATTTTATTTGAAACACCGCACTTATGTTCTACAGACTCCATGGTCAATGATAAAGTTGCAGCAGAGGATGAAGTTGAAAATGCCGTTAATAAAGCTGCTTTCATTGCGTTAAAGTGAGACCACGGATCAACCTTTGCAATAAACTTCAAAAAAATAGGGAGAATAATAATTGCATGAAAAAACAATGCTGCCAGAACTGTAATGGAATACATCCCTAAAATACCTAAAAAGTTCATGATCTGACCGGATTGGTCTGCTACTTTTTCAGCTACCAAACCAAATACACCAAAGGGTGTAAATAATATAATGAACATTGTTATTTTCATCATTACTTCAAAACCGGAATTGAAAAGATCGGTTAGAAATATTCTGGATTTTGTATTGATTCTGGTGATAAAGAAACCGAACAAAATTGCAAAAAAGATTATAGACAGCATTTGGTTTTCTGTGAAAGCCGTAAAAATATTTTCGGGAATTATGTTTAATAAAGTATCTTTAAGTGAATGGCCTGTATGATCCGGGATTTCAACTGAGCCTCCGTAACTTCTGTCAACTCCGATTCCGGGCCGGATTATATTTACTAACAAAAGTCCCGCAACGATGGCAGCAGTGCTGGAGGTTAAATAATAAATAATCGTTTTTAATCCTAATCTTCCTAAATTTCCGGCAGATCCGATATTAGCAATTCCGGAAATAATTGACATCAAGATCAATGGTATAATAACCATCTTCAATGCTTTAAGAAATATTATCCCCATCCAACTTATGTAGCTTACGGGCGGGTTATATTTAGTTTCATTTATTATTGCTCTTTTTTGATCTTCGGTCAGTTTTATGTTCGGATATGATTCAACAGATTTTATAAAATTATTTTCCGTTTCCGGATTATTTCCGATCATATTTTCAAGGACAGATAACAAATCATCAGACAGATTATGTTCAGAACTCAGGTTTTCAATTTTTTTACAGGATGCTGAAGTAACAAGATGTTTATTAGGAAAAGACATTCCGTATATAACAGCTAAAAACAGAGCCAAGAGTATTTGCCAATGGATTGCAAATTTTTTCTTTTTCATTTAATTTTTTTATTTATAATCTCCCGTAAAATTAAAAAATATATTCTTTATTAAAAAAAAAGCAAATAAATTTTTAAAACATATTATTTTTTCTTATTTTTGCGTTTTTATTATACCTTGTAAACAATACCTTAGTAGTTAGTAATGAAAATTAGAAAATTTATTACATTTATTGTATTTCTTTCAACAGTATTAATTTTCGGTTGCAGAAAAAATGATATAGCTCCGGAGAATTATTTTGAAACAAAGATCAATAATATCAATAAGAACTTCATTGTTGAACAGACAACTATTAATAAAGGAATTACAATTATTGCAGCACACGAAACAGGTAATAATTCAAGAAAATCAATAATTATTACAATTAATGCAGATCATGTCGGTTCTTATAAACAAACCTTTGATTACAAAACCGGTGTGTCAATCTCTCAATGCGGGCTTACTTATAAGATCATTTCAAAAGAAAATGAAATTTCTCCGACTTTTTTTATGTCATATGAAGGGGAAGTCAATATAACTGAAATTGACAGAAAAAACTGTAATATTTCCGGAAGTTATGATTTTAAGCTTTATTCTGTACCGAATAATAATAAACCATACAATATAGCAGGTAAATTTTTAAGAACATCTTATAATTAAAGTTCAACCGGTATTTTAGCATTCGTAAATATTCCACTAAATTTGCGGCAGAATCACAATTAATTTATTGATTTATAGTATATTATATTACTGTTCTCTTTTCTGAAAAGTTTTCTTGCCGTATTTTGAATTTCTTCAGCTGTAACTTTATTATATTTTTCTATTTCATTATTTATCATAGAGGCATTTCCCAGTAATTCATAATATGAAAGCCCCATTGCTTTATTTAATACATCTGTTTCACCAAAAATAAATTTTGATTCAATTTTATTTTTAACTTTTTGCAATTCCTTGTTATTTACTTTTTCAGAAATTATCTTTTCAATTTCCGACTCAAGTTCTTTTTCAACTTTCTCATAATTTTCCCCATTATTTAATTTACCGGTGAAAACAAATAAACCGTTATCAATATTTCCTGTAATATATGCATCTATAGTTGAAAAAATCATTTTATTTTTGACTAAAGATTGATAAAGACGGGATGAGTCACCGTTTGACAGTATGTCCGATAAAAGATCAGTTGCATAAAAATCATTATGAGATCGTTCACACATATGATATGTTTTATAATAAGAATCTATCGGTACATTTCTTTCAACTTCCAATATTCTTTGCTCTTTTTGTTCAGGTTCTTTCTCAATAAGTTTTTCAGGAATATTTCGAGTTTCAATATTTGAAAACCATTTTTCTGTCAGTTCTTTTATGTAAGAAAGTTCAAAATCGCCTGCAACAGTTAAAACGGCATTGTTAGGAGCATAATGTTTATAAAAGAAATCTTTCACATCTTGCATGCTTGCATTTTCAATATGCGAAACATCTTTACCGATAGTTGCCCATCTGTAGGGATGCAATTTATATGCTAAAGGCCTCATCAGTAACCAAAAATCTCCGTATGGTTGATTTAAATAGTTTTGTTTAAATTCTTCAACAACAACTTTTCTTTGAACCTCCAGACTTTTCTTTGTAAAAGCTAAACGCAACATTCTGTCTGATTCAAGCCAAAATGCAGTTTCAATATTTTCTTTAGGCAAGGTATTGTAATAATTTGTATAATCATTGTTTGTGAAAGCATTATTGCTTCCCCCTGCTTCTTGTAATGCCTTATCGAATTTTGGAATATTTACGGACCCCCCGAACATTAAATGTTCAAATAAATGAGCAAATCCTGTTTTATTAGGATCTTCATCTTTTGATCCTACATTATAAAGTATATTAACAGCTGCAATTGGTGTGTTCGAATCTTTATGGAAAATAACTCGCAGTCCGTTATCAAGTGTGAACTTTTCAAAATTTATCATTTTTTACTTGGTGTTTTGTGGTATATTTCTCTTAACAGTTTTAAAAAGAAAACCTTACATGGTTCAATTGTTGTTTCAGGGTTTGATATTCAGAAATAATGTCATCAATAATATTTTTTGTTGAATTTATTTTATTTATTTGAGTAGAGATTTGTCCGATTTCCAATTCTCCTTCTTGCAAATCTCCTTGAAACATCCCTGATTTTGCCCTTCCTCTGCCTAAAATTTTTGAAAGTTGTTCTTTTGATGCACCTTCATTTTCGGCTTTCACAATATCTCCGGCAAATTTATTCATAATTAATCTAACCGGAACAAGTTTTTTCAATAAAAGTTTAGTATGGCCTTCTTTTGCTTTTAATATTTCATTTTTAAAATCTTCATGAGCAGAGGATTCAAATGATGCAACAAACCGACTTCCTATTTGTACCCCGTCAGCTCCCAAGATCATTGCAGCCAGCATGGTTCTGCCGGTACCGATTCCTCCTGCAGCAATCAGAGGCTTTGCTGTTTTTGTTCCCACTAAGGGTATTAAATTCATAGTTGTTGTTTCTTCTCTGCCGTTATGTCCTCCGGCTTCAAAACCTTCGGCAACAATTGCATCAACACCTGCAATATCTGCTTTTTCAGCAAATGATGAATTTGCAACAACATGTGCAACTTTAATTTCGTTTTCTTGAAGATGTTTTGTCCAAGTTTTCGGATTACCTGCTGAAGTGAATACAATTTTTACACCTTCCTCAATGATGATCTTCATAATATCTTCAGTTTGCGGATAGAGCAAAGGTACATTTACACCGAACGGATTATTTGTTGCCTTTTTTGCTTTTTGGATATGCTCTTTTAAAACTTCCGGATACATTGAACCGGCACCAATTAATCCTAAACCTCCGGCATTACTGACAGCAGAGGCAAGTTCCCAACCGGAGCACCAGATCATACCGCCTTGGATAATTGGGTATTTAATATTGAAAAGATTTGTTATTCTGTTCATGTTTTATAGTTGTATAACTGTTTAATTGTTTAATGTTTTTTATAGGTCAATTTACTAATTTTTACGGTTCTTTACAGCTTCCGAGCTATGAAGTATTAAATGCTATTCCTATTAATCCCTCTCCGGACAAACAAGAATGTGTCAGCATTTTTAATTGACAGAAATCTGTTGCAAACTTAATATTTCTATTTTTTATAAAAAACTTTCCTTACTTTCAATATTTTGGCTAAATCCAATTTTTAAATCAAAATACAAATTCAAGAAGAATATTCCTGTTTGATATTATACTGTATACGAACTATAACAGATTTTGTATGCTTCTGACAATTTAGTGCAAAATTATGGTTAGAACATTATGTTAGAATAGAAATTGTTATAATTTTGTATTTATTTTTAACACAAATTCAGCAAATTTTAATTTTATGAAAAATTTATCTTTTACAATTTTATGTTTAATCCTTTTTATTGGTGTGTTTCAGGCAAAAAGCCAGAATAAGTCTGTGAGTAAGGAAGAATACAAAGTATTTAAACAAAAGTTAATGACGGGTGAGCAGGTCAATTATCAATATCAGGATCAAAATTCCGAATTATTAAATCAAAAAGGTTCTTTTGCAAGCAAAAACTTTGGAGATACTCCCGATTTGAATTGGGCAGGACATTTTGGCGGTACAGGGAATGATAATGCAGAAGCCGTAGTATCAGATGATGCCGGAAATATTTATATAACCGGTAGTTTCTCAGGACAAATGTCATTTTCGGGAAATGATTATACTGCAACAGGAATAAGAGAAGCTTATGTTGCTAAATTTGACAATACAGGGAGTCTTGTTTGGTTAATACAAATTCCGGCAACAGCCGATAATGCAACTTATTGCAACGATATTTGTATGGACGCAACCGGTAATCTGTACGTAACAGGATACTATACGGGTGCAATTACTGTAGGAACAAGTAATTTGCCTGATGTAAATGAATATACATTATTTTATACAAAACTCAATAACGAAGGAGATTTATTAAACGGTGCTTATCACAGTGAGGATGAAAATGAAATAGGTTTATTTATTGATACTGATGACAGCGGAAATATATATATTACAGGAACAACAAACACAAACTTTAATTCAAAACATGCATCATGGATTCTTAAGTATGATAATTCAGGTAATTTACTTTGGGAAATGGAACATGATGAAGGATTTAATGATATAATTATCTATAATTCTAATATTTATTATACAGGTGTTATAAGAGATTTTGATGACGGATATATTGATGAAAATTTAACACTTACCATACCAAGTATTTATAACGATGTTTTTATTGCAAAATCAGACCTTGACGGAGTTTTTGAATGGGGTATTGTAGCTTCTCACAGTAGTTTGGGTGGTGATAGTTATGATAGTTATTTTGAAACAGATAATAACGGAAATTTCTATATGACAGGTTGTTACAGAATCAGTTTAACATTTGGACCTGATACAATAAACGGTATGGGTAGTTTTATTACAAAATTTGATGAATCGGGTAGTTTTTCATGGTTAAACCACTACGGAGATTCAGATGATACTCCGGAACTTACTGTTGATGATACCGGCAACAGCTATGTAGTAGAGGATGATTCAATGACAAAATATGATACAGACGGAATTGAACAATGGACAGAAGTTTTAGATTATAATCCTACATGTCATACAATTAACTCATCGGATAAGTTAATTATCGCAGGCAATACAGACAGATTAATATTTGTATCACAATTAGATAATACTGCAAATGAAGAATGGACAAACCAATTTGAAGGAAATTCCGGTCCCGGGAATGTCTTTGGTATGGTAACTGATAATTCGGGAAATGTTTATACTTTAGGAGATGTTTCAAACACAACAGAGTATTTCGGAGAAGAAGTTAATAGAGGAACATTTATATGCAAGCAAGATGATTTAGGAAATGCAATATGGTTAAACTTATTTCCTGACAATCTTTTGGATTTTTGTCTGATTGGACAACCTTTACATATTGATACTATAACAAATCATTTATACATTGCCGGAGGATTTACAGAAGATTTAGTAATTCCGGGTGAAACAACTCTGACACCGGCAGAAAACGGCAGTATTTTTCTTTTAAAATATGACTTGGACGGAAACTATGTTTGGTCCGTTCAAGAAGATTTCAGCGGAGAAGAAGTTTTTGTGGTTTCAGATAATTCAGGAAATGTTGTTTTAAGTGGTCTTTTTGAAGGAACAATAACAATCGGAACAACAAATTTAACTTCAGCAGGAAACAAGGATGGCTTTATTGCCAAATACGATACTGACGGAAATTTTTTATGGGCAATAAGAGCAGGTGGTGAAGACATTGAATTTATTGCAATAATTTCAACCGATGCAAGTGATAATATTTATTTAACAGGAGAATTTACCTCCGAAAATGTAACAGTTAACGGAACCGTAATTACTTTGGCTGAGGGAGACGGTAATATTCTTTTTGCAAAATTAGACAGCAACGGTAATGTGCTTTGGTTTACTTCACATGCCGGCAGTACGATTAATTATGGCGATTATTATTGTTGGCCTACAGGAATTATTACAGATGCAGCAGATTATACATACATTAAAGGCTGGCACGGCGACTCTGTATATTTTAATGATATTTTGCTTACAAGTCCGTACGGTTCCGGTTACAGTTATTTTATTGCTAAATTTGACCCTTCCGGTAATACTGTATGGGCAAATTCAATAACAGAACATACTTACGGTTTTGATTATAACCAATTTGATATAGATTACAAAGGCAATGTTTATCTTGGAGCACAGGCGAGAGATACTCTTAACTTTGGTGAAGATTTTGAATATGTTAATTCAGGTAAAGATGATTTATTTATAGCTAAATATACTACCAACGGCGATTTGGATTGGGTTAAAGCAATGCCGGGAGATGAAACAAGCTTAAATTGGTTACAAAGTGTTGCAGTTTATGATACAACACATATTTTTGCAGCCGGACATTTTGGTAATTATTTACATATTGGAAATGAAGAGTTTTCATCTATCAACAGGCATGGATTTCTGGCTATGTTTGATTTTGATATTGTAGGTATTAAAGAAGTATATAAGAGGAATAATAAAGAATTTGTTATTTATCCGAATCCTTCAACCGGTTTAGTAACAATAAATTGTAAATCCGAATTTTTCGATAAAATTGAAATAATAAATGTTACAGGACAAATGGTTCATTCAGTCAATATTACATCGAAAAATATACAAATAGACTTATCAAATTCAGCAAAAGGTTTATATTTTGTAAAAATAAAAGGAGATAATTATTATAAAACTGAAAAATTGATAATTGAATAAGGCAATTTGCTTTGATTTATATAATATTTCTATATTTTTTTTAAATATTATAAAGGTCGGCTAATATGCGTAAAGTATGTTTTGTTAAATAAAAAATATAGGCCTAACAGGTAACCGCCACGAAATTAAAGACCTTTTTAATTTCGTGGTACATTTGCCGAATTACAGGCTGTTTTACTGATTATTGAAGACTGCATACTGTTTTCACTATTCAATTTCCTTAATCCCTTTTGATTTTAGAATGTGATGTTTTATAATTTCCGCAAACTCTAAATTTATATTAAATTAATCAACAGGAGGCCAAATAGCACTGATTTCCGGATTTCCTTGTAAATAGACAATCCATAATTTGTCATTAGGTCTTCTGTATCTGTTGTTGCTGTTCCATGCTCCTGCTTTTGTTGCTGTAATTAGTTTTCCTGAATTAGTTTCAAATTCATATTCTAAAAACCATGGATGTCTTCCGTTGACTGTTTGTGTAGTATCTTTAGAAATATTAATTAAAACACCTTCAGCTTTTACTCCGTATTCTAATGCTGATAATTTTTGATTTGCTTTTTTCAGGCCGTATCTCATCATAAAAATACCAATAATCGGAAAAAGAATTGTCCAGAAAAAAGGAACAGTAAAAAAGAAACCTAATAAAAAATGTAAATTCCTGTATTTCAGTTTTCTGACATATATTTTGGGAATAATTCGGGGTGAATTCCCCGGCGGGTTTCCTTTATCTAATCCTTTATTGCTGTGAGGTATTGCAGGTAAGGGACCTCCGCAATTTTTACAATTTGTTTCGTCAATAACTTTATTAAATGTTTTACACCAAGGGCATTCTAATTGAACAGCTTCTTGAACAAATTCCGGAACTCCGTCTTTATTTTTATCAACTATTAGAGGTGTGTTGCAATTAGAACAAAATTTTCCGGCGGTGTTTTTAGTTCCGCATTTGTGACAATAAATAAATTCCATATATGATTAATTTAGAGGCTTATAGATATTCATTTAATTAATTATAATTTGTATCTTTTTATAAATATAGTATTTTAATTTCAATTTTTTCACAAGCCCTTAGCATCATTAACTTTCACCATTCAATCTCTTTCAAACCTTTTGATTTTAAAAACTCATTTGTTTTGCTGAAATGTTTGTTGCCGAGAAAGCCTGTATGAGCGGAAAAGGGAGAGGGGTGAGGGGATTTTAGGATGTGATGTTTGTTTGTATCAATAACTTGTCCTTTTTTTTGTGCATAAGCACCCCACAATAAAAATACGATATTTTCTTTTTCTTGTGATGTTTTTTCAATTACGGCATCAGTAAATGTTTCCCAACCTTTATTTTGATGTGAGCCGGCTTGACGTGCCCTGACAGTTAAAGTTGCATTCAGCAATAAAACGCCTTGTTTTGCCCAATGCTCCAAATTTCCTGTTTCGGGAATCTCTTTACCGGAGTCGGATTCTATTTCTTTATATATATTAAGTAATGAAGGAGGAACGGCTGTTCTTTCCGGAACAGAAAAACATAAACCGTGTGCTTGTCCGGGGCCGTGATAAGGATCTTGTCCGAGAATTACAACTTTTATTTCATTTACAGGACAAAAATCAAATGCTTTAAATATATCTTTTCCTCTCGGATATACAGTATGTGTTTTATATTCCTGTTTTACGAAGTTTACCAAGTTTGAAAAATATTCTTTTTCAAATTCTTCTTTCAGCAATTTTTCCCATGATTTCTCAATACTTACATTCATTATTTCCATTGTTAAATTGCTACATTGTTAAATTGTTAAAGATCAAATTTTGGTTCTCCCATAATCATATAGTGTAAAAATTAATCTGTCTTAACAAAAAAGATGAAATATTTACTTTTTATAATTGTACACTTAGTAGGTTTTTGTGATTTAGTGTCTTTGTAGCAAAAAAATACGCCACTAAATCACCAAAACACTAAATATCACAAAGAAATATATTCATTCAATTTTTATAAGTCCTTTATTAACATTTCCATTAAAAAATGGTAGAACCAAAATTTTTAACATCTAATGTCTAATATTAAGTTTCAAATTATCTTTTTTTAAATAGTTTTAATAATGGTTTTATATAATCTTCATTTGTTTTTATTCTTGCATGATCAACACCGTTTCCGGCAAAAGTTTGTTTTAATTTTTTATAGAAGTTTTCTCTGTTAGCGGCATATTTTTTTCTGACACTTTTTTTAGAGGTATTAATCCAAACTTCTTCTCCTGATTCTGCATCTTTAACTTTTATAAATCCTACATTCGGTAATACATATTCTCTTTCATCATATATATGAAGAGCAATGAGATCATGTTTATGATTGGCTGTACGAATTGCTGTTTCAATTTCGGTGTCAAAAAAATCTGATATAATAAATGCAATCGTTCTTTTCTTAACAGCATTTGTGAAAAATCTTAATGCTTCGGAAATATTTGTTTTTGTACTTTCCGGTTTAAAATGCAACAGCTCTCTTATTATTCTTAAAATGTGTTTCTTACCTTTTTGCGGAGGAATAAACTTTTCAATTTTATCAGTAAAAAAAATGACACCTACTTTATCATTATTATGGATAGCCGAAAAAGACAGTACAGCAGCAACTTCAGTTATTAATTCATTCTTGAATTTTTCCCGAGTACCGAAACTTTGAGATGCACTTAAATCAATCAGTAAAATTACGGTAAGTTCTCTTTCTTCTTCAAAGGTTTTTATATATGCTTTATCATATCTTGCTGTTACATTCCAATCAATGTTTCTTACATCATCTCCGTATTGATATTCCCTTACTTCACTGAAAGTCATACCTCTGCCTTTAAAGGCACTGTGATATTCTCCGGCAAAGATATGTTTTGACAATCCTCGGGTTTTTATTTCAATTTGTCTGACTTTTTTTAATAGTTCTGATGTTTCCAAAACTAAATTGTTTTTATTATTCATTACTATTTATACTTATTTATCCTACTCTCATCTCATTTCATCTTACTTTATCTTGTCTTACTCTAAACATACTTATAATCTTTATTATCAATCATAAATCCTTTTTATTTTTTATCTAATAAAGCAAAGATATAATTTCTGATAAATTTGAAATAGTTTTAAAATCTTCATTATGTTTTTTTTCTAATATTTCATGTTTCCAAGTAACACTAAAAGGAATATGGATTGCTTTACTACCAATTGAAATAACCGGTAAGATGTCAGATTTAACAGAATTACCGATCATTAAAAATTCTTCGGGTTGAATTTCTAATCGTTTTATTAGTTTTTGATAATCTTCTTCATTTTTATTACTCATAATTTCAACATGATTGAAATGCTGTAATAATCCTGATTTTTTCAATTTCCGTTCTTGGTCTAATAAATCTCCTTTTGTTGCAAGAATAATCTTGTAATCTTTTTTTAGAGCAATTAAGGATTGTTCAACATTGGCAAGGAGTTCAATAGGCTTGTTTAACAAATACTTGCCAATTGATATTGTTTGTAAAATAATATTTGCATCAACTTCATTATTGCTGATTCTTAAAGCTGTTTCAATCATAGACAACATGAAACCTTTTGCTCCGTATCCATATATTTCTATATTTTGCTTTTCAGTTTTTAATAATTCTATTGAAACTTCATCTTCCGGCAAATAATTTTTTAACAGTTCACAAAATAATTTTTCAACATCTTGGTAATATGGTTCATTTATCCATAATGTATCATCTGCATCAAATCCGATTACTTTTATTTTTTGCATGTAATTATCCTTTAAATCCTTATAAAATCAAAAATAACAATTAAAGATTATCAAGCAAAATAATTGTCATTTCACACTCGGCAATGATTTGACCTTGACATGATATTGAAGCTTTAATAACCGATATATTTCCGATCTCTGTTTTTTGAATTATCTCAGTGGTTAATATTTGGGAAACTTTCGGTAAGAAGTTAATTTTTATATTTTTGATTGAACCAATATAGCCTGTTCTTACGTCTTCCTTATTTTCTTTGGCTTCAAAACCTGAACGAGCAGCAGCAGTCTGAGCCATATTTTCAATAAGTCCGGGTTCTCTAAATTTTCCGTTAATACAAAAGATATTTTCTTCAGTAATTGTTAATTTTGTAATGGTTTTTTCTTGATCGGAAGAAACCAAAGTGTCAATCATCAACATAGGGGTTGATTGAGGCAGGAGAGAGTGAAGTTCTTTTCCTTTTATCATTTATTTATTTGTTTATACAACAGTAAATAAAGCATAAGTATATGAAAATCTGGCACTTTCCGGAACCATAACCAATATTTTTTGGCCTTTCCTAAGTTTACCGGAATGAAACAGTTCTTCAAGCATTAGATAAGCAGAGGCAGAACCTACATTCCCGACTTTGGGAAGATTCAAAAACCATTTTTTTTCAGGAATAACTATTCCGTTATTTACCATCTCTTCATTGATCTTTGATTTAAAATACATAGATGATAAATGAGGCAAGAACCAGTTAATCTCGTTTATGTCAAAATCTCTTTTCTTGATCACTTTTTTAAGATAATCAGCACCCAGTTGTACAATATGTTCTCCCAACATTCTGGTATCTTGTTTAAGCGTCATTATTGAATTTTGAGCGATCTTATGATCCGTAAAATCTCTCCAAGGTATGATTTTCCCGTTTCCGTCTTTTTCAGCACCTGCATACATACAAGTTTCCAACTCTCCGGCATAGGATGTTATTTCTATCCAATTTATTTCTAAAGATATTGAATCTGTATTTGGTTTTTCTGAAAGTAAAGCAGCTCCGGCACCGTCAGAAAGCATCCACCTCAAAAATTCTTTACTGAATGCCAATATTGGTTTTTCTTCTAATTGATGTAATTTCTCAACTTCATCTTCAAAATTCTTTGCTGTCAGCCATGTTGATGTTTTTTCGCTTCCGGTACATACTGCATTTGATGTATTACCTGATAATATTGACATAAATGCATATTTCATGGCAAGCATACCGGAATTACACGATCCGCTGAAAGAACTGTATTCTGTTTGAGGCGTAGCAAGAATTCCGTGAACCATAGAAGCATGTGACGGAAGTAGTTGATCAGGGCCGGATGTACCGCAGGCAAGTAATTCTGTATCTGCAATTTTAAAATTTTCAGATTCCAATTGTTTTATTGCTTCAGCTGTAAGTTCAGCATTAGAATATTGAGATTCTTGATTTTTATTTATTGCATAATATCTGTTTTTAATACCGTTATTTCTTAATACAATTGGCCTTGCTTTAGATTTTATATTTTGAATTTTACCGAGATAAGATTCCATTTCATCATTTGAAATACCTTTTCCGGGTAAAAATTTCTTAATATTCTTTATATAAACACTCATTTGTATTTTTAAAATTAAAAAAATCTCAAACTTAATCTACAATTGCTGAAATAATTATAATAAGATATTGTAAACTTTTTGAATTTGATTTTTTTGCAAAATCACAAAGTTAAATTTTTTAAAGATATTTCAAGCAAATTATGAAATAATTGATTTATGTTTTATAATTTGATTTTGTGTTTTTTTTGGAAACAATAATCTGATTAATATGAAAACAGCAGAACTTACAGGTGATATACCATATATAACAAAGTAGAGATAGTATTTGAAAAGTCTTAATAAACGCTTTCTTTTTTTTGAGTTTCCGGAAGATCGTTTCAATATAATTGATGACCATATACCGAACATTCTTGAGCCGGCAAATTCAGTTTTCATAATGTGATAATCAACTTTAACGGCACCAAGATTTTCTAATCGGCCTTGAAGTATAGAGAGATCATTATTTTGAAGTGCTTTTTGTATTTCAATACCAAACTTTGAAGCACTTTTTATTTCATTATCAGATACACCTGCTTCCGGTAAAAATTTACTTGCTTCTTTTTTTCCTTTAAACAACCATCTGACAACAGTTAATATACTTATAAGATTATTATGTCTGTCAGCAAATACAATATTTCCCACCAATTTACCTCTTGCATTGCTTATCAATTTTTTCATTTCCAGATGTGCATTGATCCACATATTTCTGATACCGTAAACTGTAATAACGGGCTTATCTTTAAAGATATACGCGTATTTACTTTTTAAAAAGGATGCTATCGGAACAGAAGGTTCCATATACCAAACTTGCAAACCGAGAACTATCAGGTCATATTTGCCGGGGTCTTCAATTTCAACAGGTTCTATATTGCAACTAATTCCTTTTTTCGATTCCGGAAAAACATCAAAAAATTTATCTACAGGCCATGGAAAAGGATATTCCGGATCGGCTTGAATTCTTTTATAATCAATATTAATATCTTTATCAACCTCATTAAACATTGATTTTAAGATATCTTCAATTTGGTCTGATTGTGTGTAATACAGTATAAGAATATTTTTCATTTATTTAATCTTTTTGCTTTTTCAATAAATAAAGACATAGCAATTGTTGCAATAAAGAAAATAATTAAGGCTGAAGAATTTCCGATGATATTTATAAATCCGCTGTCTTTTAAAAAGATTTCATAAAATCCGTTGAGTCCCCAGTTTAAGGGGGAAATAATACTGATTTTTTGCATAATTTCAGGCATGGCATAAATCGGATACCAGATTCCTCCCAATGCTGCTAAAATAATAACAGAAACTGAACCGAAAACACCGGATTGTTCATGTGTGTTTGTAATTGTACCGACTAAAAGGCCGTATCCGATTGCGGCTAATCCTGAAGTTAATCCCATAAATGCTAAAGCTAAAGGATGTGAGCCTAACTTTAATATCGGCAATCCGCATGCAGGTAAGATCAAAATACCAACCAAAAGCATAAGTATAAATTGAACAAAAGCAACTAACAAATAAACGGACGTTTTACTTGCTAATACAGTCAGATAGGAGCCCGGCATAGTCATTAACCTAAAAAAACTGCCGTCATTTCTTTCTTGAATCATATTTCCGGCAAGAGGAATAACAATAAAGAACATGGCAAACATAGTCCATGCAGGAACATTATGTTGTGTACTGTTAGGAGTTATTTTTGTTTTTTTTTCAAAAGCAAATTCTTCAATAAATTCGACAGCTTCAACCGGTTCTTCATTCATTTCGGGTTTTACACCTGTCATTTGTTCTAAGTTTTCAGCCAGTATTTTCAAAAGAATTTGAGTTTCGATCTTTGCTGTATAGATTTCTAAAGATGAAATTATAGTGTGTCTGAATGTATTTTTTGTTGTAGGATCAGAGAGTATTTTGATCTGAATTTTGGTAAATTCATTCTTTTGCTCGGAACTTCCTCCGTTAAAAATTGAACTGATATACGGTTTTATTTGTTTTCTGATTAGATCTGTTGTACCTTCCGGGATTAATACGGCAATACGATAATCTCCTTTTGCAACTTTTTGTTTTGCATCTTTTTCAGATAATTTATCTTCATCAATATTGAATAATTCTGATTTTTTTAAACCTTCTAAAAGTGAAGTACCCAAAATATCTTCATCATTATCAATATACAAAATATCAATTTTTGAGCCTTTCAAACTTTGTATGGTTGTATCTTGAACCATTGAGATCACTATGATCATTGCTACCGGCATGATGAACAAAACGATCAATCCGGGAATATCCCTTAATAAAACCAACAGTTCTTTAATGAATGATGCTCGTAATTTCATCTGAAAATAATTTAATTCAATTGTTCCATTGTTGCATTGCTTTATTGTTAAATTGCTAAAAATCAACCTACCTGCCGGCAGGCAGGCAATGTAACAATGAAACAATTTAGCCTGCCTGCGGCAGACAGGCAATGCAACAATATTTTAAATTCCCGACAAAGTCGTTTTTTTAAAAATCAAAAAAACTATTTTATCATTCTGTCGTTAATCAACGTGTTTTTTATCCGTTAGTTTAAAAAATAAACTTTCAAGATTATTGCAATTGTTTTGCTTTATAAGTTCACTTGGTTTGCCTTTGCTTATAATTTTTCCTTCATCA
>Ga0255390_1045_pt1 | contig 19014 bp, 20 predicted proteins | sample ANMaggSSYBR01H11_FD_182111 | JGI IMG/M metagenome (GOLD analysis project Ga0255390, IMG submission 182111) | Sediment cell enrichment communities from methane seep in Santa Monica Basin, California, United Staets - ANME aggregate JGI... | ecosystem: Environmental > Aquatic > Marine > Cold seeps >... | reverse complement strand
CTTGATTCCGTGATCCCGGGGTGGAAAAAAATAAAGCACAAACTCGAACTGAGTATGGTTTAAAAGCGACGTCAGTGGCACCTTGTTGATGATCCTGACCTGAAGTATTTTTTTATGGCACATTTCGACCGTGACATGATTGCATTGGCCAAACGTTTCCGGATTCTTGAGTTACCAGGACCGCATCTTTTGTTTGAACATTTAAAGGATAAGGTTATTGCTTTCAAACGGGGCGGTCTTTTATTTATGTTCAACTTTCATCCAACACGTTCTTACGAGAACTATTCTTTTGAAGTATTACCGGGAAAATACCGGATGATCTTTGAAAGCGATGCTTCCGAATATGGAGGACATGGCCGGTTGCTTGCTGATCAATATCATCTGACATTGCCTGATACATCTCGCAGCAAGGAAAGGCATTTGCTCAGCCTCTATCTTCCCACCCGCACGGCTATAGTCCTGTATTTTTCCCCACCTGTTCCAGGATAAATTCCTATTCTCCTGTGGATTTCTCCCATAAAAATAAATCCCTTCCTCTATTTACAATTCAAATAATTTAAGAGATGTTTTTATAAAAATTATTTGTAACCGTTCACAGCTTACCAAAAAAATAATATTTAAAAGCGCTAAAGTGTTACAATTATTTTAATAATAATCTAATAGTCATCATAGTTATTTCTCATCTGGATTCCAGGTTGAGGATGAAGAAAGGAGGATTTATCTTGGCAAGAAATCGCAAGATATTTGTTCACAGGAACAGCGAGAATATACACATGAAACTATACGGGGATTTCGATGGAAGCTTAGCAACTGAATTGCTCAACCTCCTGAAAAAAAATTGTAACACCTCTTCAAAAATCTTCATCCATACTGGCTGTTTGATGGCAGTACACACTTTTGGTCAAGTAGTATTCCATAAAAATTTTAATTTTATAAATAACGAATCTACATCATTATTATTTACAGGAAAATATGCTTCACAACTGACACCATGAAACAACGACTTATTGAATATTATATCCTGCTGACATTTTCCAACACAGGCATGTATCCGAATTCAGCCATATTGATTACAACTAAACTCTGTTCCAGCGCATCCAACCGTAGATAACTGTCAATACCAAGGTGTAGGCCATAAGAACATAAAACCATTTTCCGGCAAATTTAGGCGTTCGTACAGGGGCTAAATTAAGCACCAGAAATACCATCAATAGTGCATAAAGAATTATTGAAAAAACTTTATGATTAATAAAACCTTCAAACAAAAACACAAAGGCAAGAACAATAACATTGTTGTCTAATGCCAGCCCCATGTAAGTTTTATCGTCAATCAGTCCGAAAATGTTGAAATAACTCAATCGTATAGCGCTGGTGGCGACAATAAGAAATGCTCCCGGCAGGAACCAAGGACTGAACTTACCATAGCTTAAGAGAAAAAAAGCAGGGAACACTCCAAAACTTACAATATCTATCAGTGAATCAAGCTGGCCCCCAAAGGCTCGATGGTGATCTGTTCGTCCCGTAATTTGTCGAGCAATGATTCCGTCAGCCCAGTCAAATAAAACAGCCCACAGAACTCCAATTATCGCAACCGGGAAATTGCCCAAAATAGCGTAGTAAATACCAAGCACCGCACATAACAGGCCTGCGAGCGAACAGATATTGGGAAGATCCCTGGCAAAAGAAAGCATTGTGGGTTGATCTGGTTGTTGAGGTTCGTGATTTGTCATTATTTTTATGTTTCTTTAGTTTTTTAAGTCCATTACATCAATTAATGCTGCGACTAATTTACAATTCTCTGCTTCTGTACGGCTGGCAATCCGAATATAACGGTCAGAATCCGGTTGAGTTTTGTCCACACAGTCCTTTATGTACATATTGTGTTCAATAAATAATTTTTTCGTGATTTCAGGAGCGCTTTGCACATTGTCGGGCAGGCGACAGAAAATAAAGTTTGCATCAGGTTTGAAAACAGCCATACCTTCTATATCACAAAGTTTTTTATACAGGTTGTCTCTGTCTGTTCGAACTTGTTTACAACTGTCAATAAATTCCTGTTTGTAATCGGGTAAAAGCCGCAGAAACTCTTCTGCAAATCCGTTAATATTCCAAATATGCACGCCGTTTCTTATCGCTTCAGCAAATTTTGAATTTGCTGTCAGCATATAACCAATCCTAAGCCCACAGATACCGTAGGCCTTGCTCATGCTTTTGAAAATTGCCATATTCGGGTATTTTTCGATTTCTTGTTCCAGGCTTATTTGATCAGGATTCTCTGTAAAATCTAAAAATGATTCGTCAATAATCAGCATGCAGTCATGCGTTTCAAGTTTTTTTGCAAGCCGAATGAGATCAGGTTTGGGAACTAACATAGATGTTGGATTGTTAGGCGTTACCACGACCGCCACATCAGCTTTTACTCTGATCGCTTCCGCAGCAAATTTATCCACATCCAACTGGAAAGATGGGAACTCAAGCGGAAATTCGACTACCTGGCCTGAAGGCGCAGCATTTGCATATTCATTGAAAGAAGGAACAGGAACGATTAATTTGCCTGATATGTGACCAGATACTATTTTTATTAGTTCTGCAGCTCCGTTGCCCACAACAATTCTTTCAGCAGGTTGGTCAATTAGTTTGCCAATAAGCTCAGCAAGGGCATCCTGTGCCACCGGATAATTCAGAACAAGGTCGTGAATTTGATCTTTAAAATTTGTAAAAACAGCCTCTGGCGGGAAATAAAGATTATAAAGATAGGCATGATCTATAAAATTATGCCGATAGTAACCACCGTGTTGACCAGAAATGAATTCGTATTTTTCAGATTGAGTCTTATAATTATTTTGTGGCATTTAAGATTCCTGTTGCTTCCAGGGAGGGTGTTACAGCATTGATCAATTCCACGTTTAAAAAATCGGGGCGTGAAAGAGTAACACCTTCCGTACATGTATAATTGTCTGTTGAAAACAGTTTCTCCGCCTCTGCCAGATCTTCAATGGTGTCTATTTCATACCATGGCTTGTCGTCAAAAGAGACAATTTTAAAAAAGAGGCTGCCATCAGCAATCATTTCTGCGAATACGGTTTCGTAATAGTCATTTACTTTGCCCTCTGAAATATGCTGGTCTAATTTTTTTACAATACAATGCCACGAATTAAGTGAAATGCTGTAAATATTAACAGTCTTATATTTGATCGCACCAAAAGAGTATGCGTTGCCCGCCCAAAACGCTTTAACCTGTTGAGATTGATTTATTGTAACAAATGTCCCATCCATCCAGGGTTGCATCTTGGCGACAGCTATTCTGTCAGGATACAACATGTCGTCCAGAAGTGATTCATCAAAAACAAGATCACTTTCGAGCAGCAGAAATGGCTCATTAATAATTTCACGTGCCATCCAGAGAGAATATATATTATTGGTCGTCTTGTATAACGGACTGAAAATATAATCAATTTTTATGTCCCCTGCTTGATTTCCCAGAAAATCCCTTATATGATTTTCAAGATGTCCTGTGATCACAACCAGATGTTTGAAACCATGCTGATTCAGATTGGAGATCAGGCGTTCAAGTATCGACATAGCATTGACTATTGTTAGGCATTTAGGCTCATTCCGCGTCAAGGGATACAGGCGGCTGCCTATGCCGGCCGCAAGAAGTAATGCGGTGGTCACACGTTCATTATTAGGGTAGCTATGCTTCAAATTTATTTCCTTTCCTCAATTGTTCAATATCTTACAGTATAGCTTGTTGGAGGAAAACGAGTCCGCAGCTTCGCAAATTGGCAAGCAACTATCTACATTAAGAAGAAAACGTATGGAGTTTTATCTATTGTCCCGCCGTACAAGAAGACTGGGAAGACCAGTCTGGCGGAAACAGTTTGAAAAGCTCGGACGATACGTTTTCTCGGCGGGATGATGGATAAAACCTGGTTGGACGGGGCCGCTCCGATCAAGCAGCTAATTACCTACCATTATCTAAGGGGATTGTAAAGCTATGATTCTGCATCACAGCAATTCTCGGCGAAACCGCAGATTAGTACCAAATACGATAAAGGTGACAAATATCTGCCTGGAGCCCAAAGGGGACGATGGTTATTTGGTATTATTTTGCAATACGCTTATTAATAACGGACATGCGCCAATTGCTAAAAGAACCACGCAAAATAAAGCTGCCGGCCCTGAACCTGTCAATTATTAGATCCCCGACATAGATAGAATCGTAAAACTCCTTATCCACAGGTAGCTCAAACTCTATTGTATTTATTTTGTCTCTTACGTGGCTCAAAGGGTTAAGCGAAAGTCTGACTTGCTTTAATTCAAATTTTAGAATGTATCTTTCAGCAAAGGCTGGCGTTGAAAAAAGAGAAAACACCAACAAAAATGCAATCAACAACTTTTTCATTTTAACCTCGACAAATAACCTTCGCTTAATGGGCGCGGGCTTGCGAGCGTCCCAATTGACGCGCTTGATATACGCCCGTATCATTTAGCTTTATTTACCATCTGAATTGTTTTTTCTTCGACTTCATTCGCAACTTCTAAGAGCGCTGGGTTTTCTGATAGTGCGGCAAGCATTTGAGCTGGTTTTATTAGGCCGATTTTGGTAGAGCCATCTTCGGTAAATACTGAAATACGACAGGGTAAAGCCATATTAAGTCGCATATCCATTGAAAGCACTTTAGCTGCTTGAATGGGATTACAAACCTCAAATACTCTACAGTTTTCTTCAAAATCAATGCCTTTATTTCGAAGCGTTTCCCCGAGATCGTGAACATGAAGAACACCAAATCCCAGACTTTTGACTGAAGATTCAAGGTCGACTGAAGCCTGTTCAAAGGTCTTGTCCGTATTTACAACATAATACATTTGCTTTTTCCTCCTCTGATAAGCGTATTTGGCTAGGTTCAGCAGCGCGCTTTAGCGCGTCGGCTGGAACGAAATAATAGGCACCTTCTTGGCGATGAACTCGATCGGTATGTGCTCAGAATAGCCGCCCCTGGTTTGCATAATGAACTTTATCTCATCTCCCAAAATCTTCCCTCGGTAATCATGTATGCTATCTCTCGCAGGTCGAGAGCCCAATATCTCTCGTGTTATAGTGATGAATTTGAGCTTATCTTTTCTTATTTTTCCCTCAAGAACACCCCGTTTTGTTCCAAGAAATGAAGCGGTTCCATACACCTCGTCACCGTCACCCTTAAAGGTGAATATCTCAGTATACTTCGCATTTTGCCAATCATAAGTGACCTCAGCTTTCCACTCGCCGTTAATATTAGGCCGCGTGTCCTTAATTACCAAACCCAGAAGGTTTTTCGTGGCATCTGTGAATGTTGACAGGCCAATGACAATCGTTCCCAAGATAATCAGGATGGACACAGCGGGGTTATTCTTGATTCGTGAATAAAATCTATCGACTATCGTTCTTGGCTCGTTCATAATCTTCTAATTTGATTTGGATTTATACCCGAAGCTTCGTTAGTGTCGGGCACTGCTTAACCAGTGTGAAAAGCGCCAGCTTTGTCACCCGATCACCCCCTGGATAACGATATCGAAGTTCAAAGACTCTCAGCCTTATCCCAATGATTCGGATTTATCTCGGCATGAGTATGCGGTTGTTATGCCTTTGGTGAATTTATATTTTTCTAATTCTGATTCTACTTGGCGAAATTACTGTAAAATTTCCAAATATTTCATTCTCATGATTGGTAATGCTATAGGAAACCACATTTGCCTTTAATTCTGTGCTCAGGCCAGATAAACGGATCAATACAACTCCATAAGAAACAAGATGTTGACGAAATACTAATTCGCCGAAATCTTTATCTGAAGTTATTAAAGGAGCTGTCCCATTGTTTGCACGCTGGAGCACTTCATCATCAGGTATGGATGGCGACATTTCTGCTATATACCATACAGAATGACCGTCATCACGCAACCGTTCAACAATTTGTTTGTCAACACTTTCATCCGCAACAAAATTCATGCTGCTGCCTCTTCAACAGGGTATATTACATCTGCTTTCAAAGCCTCAGCAGCAAATGCGCATGATGCTTGTATTGCTTCCTGTGTTAAGCGTGGGTGCTCATTCAAAATCTGATCTACAGATTCACCAAATGATAGCTTTTCCAGAATTAATTCAACTGTAATTCGAGTTCCTTTAATAACAGGTTTGCCCATCATTATTTTCGGATTTGAAATTATTAGCTCATTCATCATTATCTCCTTTTTAGTCTTAACGTCAAGGATGAGTTGACACAAAAGCCGTCTAATATTTTGAATTTACTGAAAATCGACGCGGCTTTTGTGGTCAGCTCAATCCTTTGGTTATGTGTTTCTATTTGTTTTTTTCTGTTTTATTAATTTAGTCACAGATTACTTTTAATTTGAAATTCAATATTGTTAAAATGGTCACATAGATCACCAAGTTCATTGGCTTTTTTACGAGAATCCGCATGATTAGATTCTGCGGCCATCCAACCTGCAAGATCATTTATTTCATTAAGAGACATTTGAATAGTATGAATACCTTCCCTCTTTGACATGCGAGTTAAGGTCGCTTTTAACTGACCAAACACAACAGCATTATCTAAAATAAGATCACATTCATAATCATCTAACTCAACGGCATACTTTTCAATATTTTTAGTCATAACTTTCTATCTTTACCAGACACATAACCTTGATGTAGCGGGCATAAAAGCCTGATTTGTTTTCGTGCATTATTGCATGTGAAAAAGAATAATGGATCCAAAAATTTATGATATCGAACTTCGGGGATTGAACTATCTGAAGGTGTTTTGAGTCGTCTTGTAATTGTGTGAAATCAATAATAGATCAGGTCTATTTTATCGATATCAATTTTTTGCGTTGTTTATAACCGAGAATTCCTGCATGGTTCTTAGCTTTGCCAGTTCCCAGATGTAATCATACAGATGAAGGCCCTTGCTGGCAGCTATTATTTCTCCATCTTCCACACCTATCTCTTGCGCCATATACTCTTTTAACATCTGTATGGCTCCGAGATTAGCCGGAAAACCTCCCCACAGATCCCACGATCTGAAATAAACTATAAAATGAAGCTTTCCATAGCGGATTCGAGTATCAATTCCACGCAGGCAGGGAGGATCTTTTAGATATAAAGCCTCTGGATTACCCACTGTCATATATGCCTGGTTTGTGCCGTGGCCATCTTCTTTATACATACGGATTACTTCAGCTATCTGTGACTCAAGATACTGACCATAAGTATAATCTTCGGTGGGCTGTTTTTCAGAGGTCATAAGATAAGGAAGGTACTCTTCTAAGTATCCGTCGGCTACAGGGTTTGGAATTCCCAGAGATGGTGGTATGTCGGGAAGAAGCGGACGTATGCCGGGATGTTTTATGTGAACGGTTATATAATCAAACTCAAGTCTCTCCTGTCCCTCGAAGCTGCCTCTGTCTATCTTATACTTGTGCCCTTTATTTATAATACTGTAAACGCACTGGTACCAAGCATCCGGTATATCCCTGGCTTCTATTGATATTATATTCAGCATATTATATAATTAATGTTTATTCGAAAAGTATTTTTTTAATGCTGGCAATAGTTTCAGCTTATTTACCGATGTGAAGATTTGTGAAAAAACCATTAGCGGTTTAATTAAAGCTATTAGCCATTAGCGGTTAGCTCTTAGCTAAAGGCTAACTGCTAATAATTACTTTTAAATATCCAGCGTGCTAACCTCAAGAGCGTTGTTCTGTATAAATCTTTTTCTTGGTTCAACCTCTTCACCCATAAGAATGGTAAATAATTGATCCGCTTCAACAGCATCTTCCACTTTGACCTGAAGCAGGATTCTTTTTTCAGGATTCATGGTTGTTTCCCACAACTGATCGGGATTCATTTCACCAAGACCCTTGTATCTCTGAATGCTTATTCCTCTTCTGCCTTCTTCCATCAAAAATAAAAAAAGGCTCATCTTGTCTTCAAAACATAACGAGTCTTTTTCATTATCTTTACTGAACACATAGAAAGGTGGCTTATCATATTTATATATTTTTTTGCCTAAAACTATGGTTTTTTGAAATATAGATGAATATATCAAATCTCTGCCAATTATAACTTGCTTGATATCTTTACCTGATAAATTTGTTATAAACCCGTTTGTTGTTCTCTCTTCGCCCGGTGAAACAGAAAATTTATATAAATTACGCTCATCATTAAAATGCAACTCTCCAACACTATATCCTTTGTTAAACAGAGAATTCTTTAAATGTAACATCTTTTCTTTGTCTTTAAGAAACTGTTTATCCTCAACACCTTCCTTTATTAACAATTCCGCTAAACCTAAATTAATTCCGCGCATTTCCAGTTTTTGAATATTAGTAAAATATTCGGAAAGATCTCCAATGAAAACATATAGGTTATGCTCTTTTAATATCTCTTTTTCGTCTCCGAATTTTATAGCTTTATTATTACAGAACCTTTTTAAAACATAATCATTAAATTCAGGCTCATCTTTCAGATACATAGCGTTTTTGCCTTTTCCTACCCTGAAAAGTGGAGGCTGAGCTATATATAAATATCCATTATCAACTATTTCGTGCATCTGTCTGTAAAAGAATGTTAAAAGCAGGGTTCTGATATGGGAACCATCAACATCGGCATCCGTCATTATAATTACTTTATGATACCTGATTTTTTCTATATTGTATTCTTCTGTTCCAACGCCCGTTCCGAGCGCTGTGATCATATTTTTAATTTCTTCACTTCTGAGAATTTTATCAAACCGCGCTTTTTCAACATTTAATATTTTTCCTTTTAAAGGAAGTATGGCCTGAAATTTTCTATCCCTGCCCTGTTTGGCTGAACCGCCGGCTGAATCTCCCTCTACAAGAAAAATTTCTCTTAGTGAAGGGTCTGAAATCTGGCAATCAGATAATTTTCCTGGAAGGGTTGAATCTATTAAAGATCCTTTGTTTCTTGCGAGATCCCTTGCTCGTTTTGCGGCATCTCTTGCTCTTGCTGCATCAACTGATTTCGCGATTATCTTTTTAGCTGTATTTGGGTTTTCTTCTAAAAATATACTTAGTTTTTCATGAACAAGAGACTCAACAAGCCCTTTTACTTCGCTGTTTCCGAGTTTTGTTTTTGTTTGTCCCTCAAATTGAGGCGATTTTATCCTTAGACTTATTATTGCTGTAAGGCCTTCTCTTACATCATCTCCGCTTAATTTTACCTGAGAGTTTTTTGGAAGATTTCCATTTGCAGCATATTGATTTATTGTTCTCGTCAAAGCTGCTTTAAAACCTATAAGATGAAAACCTCCCTCAACTGTATTAATATTGTTTGCAAAAGAAAATATTTTTTCCTTAAAAGTATCATTGTATTGAAGAGCTACTTCGATATTAACGTCATTTTTAACTCCTTCGATGAAAACAGGTTTATGTAAGGGTGTGTTTAGTTTATTAAGGTATTCAACAAATGAAGATATACCCCCCTCATAAAAAAACTCATTTTTACTATCTGCGCGCTCATCTTCTATGGTTATTCTTAACCCCTTGTTTAAAAAAGCGAGTTCCCTTAATCTTCGAACAAGTATATCGTAACTGAAATCGTCTGAGTTTAATATTCCCGTGTCCGGGAAAAAATGTATTTTTGTGCCTCTTTTATTTGTTTTACCTAAAACCTTTAATTCACTTGTTTTTTTCCCTTTTTCGTATGTCTGATAATAAACATTCCCATTATGGTAAATTTCAAGCTCAAGAAATTTCGATAACGCGTTGACCACAGAAACCCCTACACCGTGGAGGCCGCCTGAAACCTTATAAGAGTTGTCATCAAATTTTCCTCCTGCATGAAGTTTAGTCATTACAACCTCTGCTGCAGAAATTCCCTCTGTTTTATGTATACCTACCGGAATACCTCTTCCATTATCTTCAACACTTACGCTGTTATCGGTATGAATTGTAATATTAACAAAATCGCAATAACCCGCCATAGCTTCATCAATACTATTATCCACAACTTCATAAACAAGATGATGAAGCCCTTCAATATCGACATTCCCGATATACATTGAAGGCCTTTTTCTAACAGCTTCCAAACCTTCAAGTATTTTTATATTATCTGCTGTATATGTTTCTCTTTGTTTATTCATATTCTCATCGGCATAACTACACTTAAAAAACTTTTATCATTTTCGCCCTCAATTAAACAGGGTCTTTCTTCATTAACAATATTAATATTTATTTTATCATCATCAATTACATTTAATGTTTCAATAAAATATCTTGGATTAAAAGCGACCTCTATGGGCTCTCCTTTGAACTCTATTGATATTTCTTCTTTTGATTCACCGATATCAGGATTTGTGGTTGTTATAATAAGCCTTTTGTCTGAAAAATTAAAGATTGCGCCCTTATAATTTTCTGAAGATAAAATAGACATTCTTTTAAGCATCATAAGAAATAGTTTTTTATCAAGATTTATTATATAGCTATCTTTCTTGTTTACAATATCCTTATATTCAGGAAAATCACCTTCAAGAAGTCTTATAATAATTATCTCTTTATCTTTTTTTATTACAAAATTATTATTTTTAACGCCAACCTGAACAACTCCTTCCCTGGTTAAAAATTTGGAAACTTCATTTAAACCTTTTTTTGGAATTATAATCCCTATATCAGATGGCAACTCATCATCTGTTTCATAAATATAATCAACAGATGAAAGTCGACTTCCATCTGTTGATACCATTCTGACAATTTTTTCATCTTTATTAATAATTGTTTCAAAAAACACACCATTAATATGAGCCCGCTTATCATCCGTAGCTCCACTTATTACAATAGATCTATCAATCATTAATTTAAGACATTTTGAATCAATCTGGAAAAAATCAACATCTTCTATATTTGGACTATCGGGAAAGTCGGAAGGATTCATGCCAACGATATTATATTTGACATTTTCATTACCAAGCTCAATCCAATTATTCTCAACTTCATTAACATAAATTTCATTAACAGGAAAATCTCTTACTATCTCATAAAGTTTTTTTGCATTAATAGCCACCGTACCGACTTCTTCAATTGATGCAGGATAAATACCCTCAAAGCCTGTTTCAAGATCGGTTACTGTAAGTATTATTTCTGAATCAGATGATCTGATTAAAACAGCTTCGGTTATTGCAAGATTACTTTTACGACCAGTCAAACCCTGAATTTTTGATAATACATCAATAATCTCATTTTTGTTTACAGTAAACTTCATGTCTATTCCTTAATAAATATTATATAATATTAATAAATAGTATTGTTTATAAGTATAATAACTTTTTAATTATCTAATTTTATTAATAAAATTAGAATTCTTTTCAATAAAGAAATACAACTAATATTGTTTTATAATAATGGAAATATAAACACTATATTTTATATTGTTAATAAAATACAAATTTTTGACAAATTATTATATCATTTTTAACAATTTTTTAATTATAATACGTAAGGAACGTGGAAATTAGAAATTTGGCCTTCATATCATCTCTCCCAAATTTCCAATTTCAAGCCGTTCACGGCTACTATAATACCATATATTGTATTTATATCTTTTTAAAATAAATATATATACTGTTTACAGGGTAGTTACAAGAGATTTTTAAAAATAAAATAAACTTTTTAGTAACACTTTAGCGCTTTTAAATATTATTTTTTTGGACAGGATTTACAAGATATTCAGGATTTAAATTATTGTAGCCGTGAACGGCTACAAATCTTGTTTATCCTGTTATCCTCTAAATTGTTACACTTTTTACAAGTTCATTAAAACAGGAATTTTGATTTATGAAATTTATTACAGATCTTCATGTTCATTCTAAATTTTCAAGAGCAACATCAAAAAATATGGACCTTGAGAATATATATATTTCAGCTCAACTTAAAGGAATAACGGTTGTCGGAACCGGTGATTTTACACACAATAGATGGTTTTCGGAAATAAAAGAGAAATTACAGCCGGCCGAGGAAGGACTTTTTAAACTAAAAGATGAATTATCTCAAAAATGCGATGAAAAAGTTCCATTATCATGCCGCAATAAAGTCCGCTTTCTTTTAACTTCAGAAATTAGCAATATATATAAGAAAAATAACAAAACTCGAAAAAATCATAATCTTATATTTATGCCTGATCTTGATTCCGTATATAATTTAAATTTAAAGTTAGATAAAATTGGTAACATAAAATCAGATGGAAGGCCTATTCTTGGTTTAGATGCCAGGGATCTTCTGGAGATAGTTCTCGAAACATCGGAATCAGCACTCTTTATACCCGCTCACATATGGACCCCCTGGTTTTCGCTTTTTGGTTCAAAATCAGGTTTTGATTCCATTAAAGAGTGTTTTGAAGATCTTTCTAATTATATTTATGCTGCGGAGACGGGTCTTTCTTCAGATCCACCTATGAACTGGAGGGTTTCTGGGCTGGACGGTCTTACGCTTATATCAAATTCTGATGCCCATTCCCCTTTTAATCTCGGCAGGGAAGCAAATATTTTTAATACAAGTCTTTCTTATCCAAAAATTATATCGGCAATAAAATCAGGGAATCCAGGAGAATTTTTAGGAACTTTCGAGTTTTATCCTGAGGAGGGGAAGTACCATCTTGACGGACACAGAAAATGCAAAGTTTGTTTAAAGCCAAACCAGAGTATAGCAAATAACGGTTTGTGTAATGTATGTGGAAAACCCCTAACCCTCGGCGTATTATACAGGGTTGAAGAGTTGGCGGACCGACCCGAAGGTCTAAAACCAGAAAGATCACATCCATATTACAACCTTGTTCCTCTCGCAGAAATATTATCGGAAATTTTAAATGTAGGACCAAAATCTAAAAAAGTTCAGCGAAACTATATGGCTGCGCTCGAATCCCTAGGACCGGAATTCAAAATACTTCATAATCTTTCTATAAATGATATTAAAAAAGCCGGTATTCCTTTACTTGGAGAGGCCATTAATCGGATGCGTAAAAAAGAGGTTACTATTTTTCCCGGCTATGATGGAGAATATGGAAAGGTAAAAATTTTCAGACAAGGCGAGAAGGAAAAACTTCTGGGACAAAAACAACTGTTTATTATTCCTGAAGAGATAACTTCCGTTGTAGCAGACACTTTAGTTAAACCCTTAACGCAACAAAAAAATTGTAAAATTCCCAAAAAACCGGACCAAACAAAATATAGTAAGCAAAAGAAAACAGTAGCTCCGCTTAATAAAGACCAGCTTAAAGCAGTTAAGTATAAAAAAGGCCCCCTGTTGATTGTAGCCGGCCCGGGCACAGGTAAAACGCTCACGCTCACACACAGAATCGCTTATATCATCACAGAAAGAAAAGTTTCGACCGATAATATACTTGCTGTAACATTTACAAACAAAGCAGCTCGGGAAATGAAGGATAGACTTTTATTATTAATGGATAAAACAAAAAAGCTGCCGGAAGTTACTACATTTCACTCTTTTTGTTTTAAAATTTTAAAGGATCTGAATAACGATAAAAATTATACGATAATAGATGATTATGATCGAAAGACGCTAATAATAGAGGCAATAAAACAGGCTGAAATTAAAGGAAATAAAGTATCAACAAAACTCTCAGCCCTGTTAAATATGATTGTTTCTGCTAAACAAAACATACTTTCTCCGCAAGACAATTTAAAAGAAATAAATGAGTCGGAAACAGAAGAACTTTCTGCTATCTATAAGGAATATCAAAATATTTTATCAATCCAGGGACTTTACGACTATGAAGATTTGATTTTTAATATGGTAAGGCTATTAGAATCAGATATGGATTTTTGTAAAAAATATCAAGACAAATACAAATATATATTTGTTGATGAATATCAGGATCTAAACCAGGGACAATATAGAATTATAAAAGCCCTTACAAACCCTGACAGTAATATATGTGTTATAGGTGATCCCGACCAGTCAATATATGGATTTAGGGGCTCAGATGTTCGTTATTTTAAGAGCTTTCTTAGAGACTACCCCGAAGCTGAGGCTATAAATCTAAATCAAAACTATCGATCAACCGAAACCATACTTGAGGCATCATATCAGACCATAAAAAACCATAGAGAATACAATGCACTGGGTTCTGCTTCACGTGTTTATTCTGATATTAAAGGGACAAAAACAATAAATATTATTGAGCTTGTTTCGGAAAAGGCCGAGGCTGTAGCTATTGGTAAGATAATCGAGGAAATGATAGGAGGAATTGGGTTTCATTCTATTGACTACGGAAGCGTTGATAGTTCTTGTACAAAAAAACAGATGGGTTTTTCTGATTTTGCCGTGTTGTTTAGGTCCTGGATTCAGAGCAAGATCATTGCAGATGTTTTTGATAATGCCAATATTCCATATCAGATATTAAGCAGAGAAAATGCTTTTAATTCAAAGGGTGTTTCAGAGCTGTTATCTTTTTTGAAAATAATTGAAGATAGAGGTTCTTATGTTGATTTTGAAAGAATTATAGATTTAACAAAACCAGGTATCGGCAAAAAAACCTCAGAAACATTCAAAACATGGTGTTATAAAAATAAGTTTTCGCTTAAAGAAGCCATGTTAAAGACTTGTCGTTTTCCTGTTGCCGGCTTGAGCAGGTCAAGCCAGCAGAAGCTTTATGGTTTTATTGTTAACACTTTAAAAACAAAAGAAAAGATTAAAGACCTGAGCCTTGAGGAAAAGCTTTTGTATTTATCTGAAAAAACAAAAATCAAAGATATAATTACAGAACAAGCCTTAAACGATATAATTGTTGTGACACGTAATCCGGATGTAAAATCCAGCGACTTTCTTTCATCAATAGCGCTTCATACAGATACGGATATTTATTCCTCCCGGGCAGAAAAAGTCTCACTGATGACCATGCACACAGCCAAAGGTCTTGAGTTTCCGGTGGTTTTTATTGCCGGCAGCGAAGATGGTTTTATACCAATGAAAAAATACGGAGATGAAAAACCGGACATTGACGAAGAAAGAAGGTTGTTTTATGTAGCAATGACTCGTGCAAGAGAAAGGCTTTACTTTACATATGCAAAAAAGCGCAGGGTTTATGGAAAGATGATTACAAGAGAGGTTTCTCCGTTTATAAACGATATAGAAATGAGCTTAATAAAACATGAAGAGAGCCATTTTAAAAAGACAAAAAAGAAAACCGGTGTTCAGTTGAAATTGTTTTAATCGTAAAGGTTCACCACGGAACGACACGGAGTTTCACTGTTCCAGGGTTCACGGTTAGAGAGCGATAAAAATTAAACAAGGCAACCAAACGTGGGCTTAACAACCCGAATAGTTACGATAATTCAGTGTAATTCCGTGAAAATCCGTGGTGAACTATTACTTTTAATCCACAGATTTCGCAATGATTTTTGTGAGTTGTTAGGCTTAAATTTTCGACTGTTTGATAGAAATAGACAGCCCGAAGGGTGAACAAATCATAAAGAAATTTTTAATTAGTTCCATAAACAAAGCGTTAAACAGCCTGTACGGCAAAGATAGTAATAACTTTCAATAATACAATTATGTTACGCATTATATTTTATGAGTTGTTCATGAGAAATGCGGGATAGGGAGCTTAGAGATGAGTATTGCTGATGAAACAACGGCTAAAGAAGCTATAGATATGTGGCGCAACAAAGACCCAAAAGAACAATTACGACAAATTCGACTATCAATTGAAAGCCTGGAACTAAACCAGATGCATTATGAAAATAGAGAAAACGAGAAAGGAGTTATAAGATCTGCAAACGCAATAGATATACTGTTCCAGAGAAGAAAAGAAATAGAGTCCGAGTTATAGCTCGCCCGAAAGGCGTCAGGTACGTAGGGATACCTTAAAGATTAGCACTTAAAAGAAAAAATAAAAGTTCAACAAAGCGTTATTTAAAGATAATATTCCTGATTAGAAAAAAGGTTGCTATGTGCCATTTCCAAGGCGGTCAAAAGAACAATGAAAGAATAATTCAACGTAGGATGTCCCTCATTATAACGCCCAGTAAAACGTCCCGACACGGTATCAGCCCCATGCGGTGGGATGAGGTTATTGGCGAAAAGGCGTATGAAGCTATATGTGATTTCTGAAGAAGATGTGTTGAAGGCGTTACAACGGCAATTTTGGAGTCAAAATCATCCTTCTCAAATGTTGAAAGCTATCCTGCTTAACACCTGCCTATCCACCCCCACCACGAAAATGGATAAAACTCAGTTGGTTTTGGAGCGACCCGTTTTCCTTTTCTGAAAATTTTTAATCCATTACATCCCGAACTTCATCAAGCAGTTTTCTGTCTTTTTGATATGTTGACAGATGCTAACCATTTCAAATATAATATTAAAATTGAAGATAATAGAGCAAGGTAAATTTGCTTGTTAATCAATGGTTATCATTAGAGGGAGGAATCAAAATGAATACACTCGAAATAGAGAAAATGAGTACGATAGATCGTCTTCAGGCTATGGAGGCACCTTGGGATTCGTTTATGGAAGAAAAATCCGAAATTGATTCCCCTAAATGGCATCGGGACATCATCGAAGAGAGGAAAAGAAAGATCAAAAACGGTAAAGCAGAATTTATTTCTCTTGAAGAGTTAAGAGCGAGTCGTAAATCATGAGAATTAAAGATGTCGTTACATTGAAAGAGGTTGTTAGTGACCTGAACGACGGAAAGGCTTTTTATCGATAAAACCTTTAAAAAGGAATACGATAGGATAAGTGCGCTAATCAAGATGTGACACATTCACTTTATACCAGAGGTCGGCTCAAGGGGGTCAATTTTAGGTTAGCAAAACCAGGTAATTGTCGGGCTTGAATCAGATGAACAAAATGGATATGCTTTTCAAGCTTCTTTTTGGGAATTAAATGAGTCAAAAAAATTAGATGGATTTTTTAATTTTATTTTGGAATAAGATAAGAGGAATTAAATTCTCGCAACATAACGTCCCTTACACCCCATTACACCCGGGAGGTTTCAACCATGAGCGGTCAAATGATGGATTACAAAGAAAAAGTAATAAAAGAGTTAGAGGATCTTTCGAAGCAGAAGATTAATGAGGTTATTGATTTTATTGGTTACTTAAAGTCCAAGGATGCAAAAATAGGAAGAAATAAGAAAATAGATACCCTTAATACCAAGGATAATGCTCTTTTATCAATTATTGGTATCGGAGAAAGTGCAGCGCCCCATAACCTTGCTCAAAATCATGACAAATATGCTTATGGTGATTTATGAGAAAACCTATTTTCTTTGACAGCTGGGGATGGATAGCGGTGGTGGATCGTAAAGATCCTTATCATGAAACGGCAAAAGCTTTTTATCAGGAGTACGTTAAGGGTGGGGGGATTCCCATAACTACGGATTATATTTTGGATGAAGTTCTCACTGTGCTCCGGAGAAGATTGACACACCAGGTGGTGGTAAAATTTGGAGAGGGTGTCTTCCAGTCTGCAAGGGCTCAAAAACTCCGCTTTGAGCTAATTGATAATAGAAGGAGAGAGAAGGAGAGAGAAGGCATGGGAATTATTTAAGAAATACCAGGATAAACCTGATATCTCCTTTACAGACTTTACCTCTTTTGTGGTGATGTCCGAATTCAAGGCAAGGAAAGTATTTACTGGAGACGAGCATTTTGAAAAAGTAAATTTGAGGTTTAAAAGAGTGCCATAAATGAGGAACATGAATAGCTTGCAGTTTTAAGGCTAAAAATGCGTTGTTTTTTGATGCCCAAAGCCATGTCCTCACTAAGCAGTCCTCGAATGATACTTCTTTCCTTTTTAAGACCTACCTATCCATCAGCCAGCCCGGGCATGGTGGTTTTCTGTTGACCATAAGCAGCTAATTTGGTATAGATTTTTGTACTTTGGGGAGTTTCGTGTCATGGGCACAGTGAGGAAGAGCATCTTTGGTAAGGGCTCATAAATGAAGCGGGAGGCGCGTATTTTGGAGCGATATGCGCTTTCTCGTACATTCTAATCTATTAGCAGAACCGTCACACCATCTGTGAGTCTCTCCAAGTGCCATTTCCAAGGCGGTCAAAAGAATAATGAAAGAATAATTCAATATGGGATGTTCACTCTTTTTCCAGGCTTTGATTAAAACTGCAAATGTGAAGGGTGTCCCCAGGTTCTTCCCGTTACGTTTCCCACTACACACATTATACCACTATATTTTAGGAGGGTTACATGGGCTCAAAATCGATAAGATATGAGGAACAACTTGATCTTGAAATAAAAAAATTGCCAGGAGAATATTTACCTAATCTTCTCCAAATTGTCCGACTCTTCCGCGAGAGCGTAACATTGAAGCTAGCAGAGAATAGTTTTTCCCAAGGGTGGAAAGAATCGCTGGCAGGGGAAACGCGTCCTGTGTCTGAATTATGGGATGGCATTAATGCCGACTGATTCGCCACAAAGTGTTCATGTTGAGTATACTCCGGAATTCAAACGTAGCTTGAGAAAGCTGGCGAGAAAATATCGCAGCATTAGAACTGATCTTGAATCTGTTATTAACGGACTACTGAAGGGTGTATTGGTTGGAGATCATATTACAGGAATGGACTATACGCTTTTCAAGTCAAGGGTGAGAAATAGCGACATTCAAAAAGGTAAACGTTCGGGTTACCGGCTGATCTATTGGCTCAGAACTCCCAAGGATGTTATTCTTGTGACCATCTATTCGAAACTTGATCAGGGAGACATCTCAGCGAAAGAAATACGCCGAATCATAAAGCAGTTTCAGGAGTTATGAAAAATAGGCTGTTTGTATATATACAGCACAAGGTCAGCCTATAGGACTACCGCATTTCACCGCATTATATGAGGATGATTTCAAGGACGATCTGGCGACTCTGCGTGAACTATAGCGGTTATGATTGTCATGAAGATGGACAGGTGTCAACCTGCTGATTTTATAGAATAGCAGATCTATGCTGGTTCTCATTGAGGCGTGACAACGCAATTTTTAGGTCAAAATCATCC
>Ga0255390_1042_pt1 | contig 19173 bp, 19 predicted proteins | sample ANMaggSSYBR01H11_FD_182111 | JGI IMG/M metagenome (GOLD analysis project Ga0255390, IMG submission 182111) | Sediment cell enrichment communities from methane seep in Santa Monica Basin, California, United Staets - ANME aggregate JGI... | ecosystem: Environmental > Aquatic > Marine > Cold seeps >... | reverse complement strand
AATTCAACTTGCACCAAACTTGTGCCGAACTTGTGCCAAAATTAGTATCTTTCTGAATTAATCGCCGGCATCTGGATACCATCTGGCTGCACTGGTTTTGCCGACAACACATATCATTTTTCCCCTTTTCATTTCAGTAAGTATCTTTTTCACCTGATCCCTTGAGAGTAAGAGTAATACCTCCCTTAAATCACGGAATTGGCTTCCATGATTTTTATTGTCTTTAATGTGCTTGAGCAACAATTGCTTATTGGTTTCACGGTCAAGTCCGCGTTTACGGGTGTAGACGCCTTTCCGGTCGACAAGCTCGTAATATTTTCTGGAGAGCATGTATTTCAGCCCGATGCGTTCAACGACTCCGGACTTGAGCAGAGCCGGCATGCGATCACGCGCCCATTGAGGAAGATTTTCTTCCCTGTTGATTAAATCAAGGGTGATAAAATCGGTGGCTTCGCGAGACACTTGACGCTTACGGTGGATAGGCTGAAGACTGTTAGGGAAAAGCTCGCTAAAGAACATAACTATCAGTTATTATAGCAAATAAAAAATGTGGACAAGGTCATAAACGACCGACTGGTGCATCAAGAAAGTTATTAGATATAGTTGAACGATTCCTCCCCCAAGATAACGGGATCTATAACTTGCCTTCGGCTAATACTTTTGTTAATATATCAAAATATTAACAGGGTTCAAGTATAGAGGCTTTCACCCCACCTGTCTGCGTGCGAACACGCACAGGCAGATAAGTTCACGCCCATGACGGGCGTACACAATCGGATGCAGCCGACGGCTACCAACATAAGGCGGGACAGTCTGTAAATTCAATTAGTTAGCAACTCCTCAGATTTTGCTTGATTGTTGAATTGCCATAGAGCCAAAATAGCGAAAAAGTGTCCCGCTTTAAGTTGCTAGCCCCTTCAGGCAAGTCTATATTACGAGTCAATTTATGAAAAAGCTGATTTCTGCAATACAATTTTTAACCATACTGCCTGCCGGCAAGCCAAAAATATTTGACGCCAAAGGGATGATCCCGTTTTTTCCGGTGGTGGGTATTATTCTGGGACTGATGGTTGCAATTTTTGACAGCCTGGCTTTAATGCTGTGGTCGGAGCAGGTTGTTGCGGTTCTGGATGTTATATTTCTTGTTGTTTTAACCGGTTCATTTCACCTGGATGGTTTGGGTGATACTGCAGACGGTCTCTTTGGGCACAGACCTAAAGAAAAGGCGTTTGCCATCATGAAAGACAGCAGGATCGGAGTAATGGGGCTTGTTGCAATTGTCTGCGGATTGGCCATTAAATGGGGCGGCATTATGGGGCTTGATGCTCACCGAAATCTTCTGCTTATAATTATACCCGCCTATGCCAGGGGAGCTATAATTTTTGGAATAAAGTTTCTTAAATACGGAAGGCCTGAAGGCGGCACAGGTCATGCTTTTTTTGGCAAGACTCTGAAGCTTTCCGCTTTTTGGGGGTTACTTATTCCCTTATCCATTTCGATTTTTCTCGGTTGGACAGGGTTGTGGCTCAACTTTGTTTTTGTCATTATAACTGCATCTATTTTGCTTTATTATAAAAAACGTATCGGATGTATTACAGGTGATATGATGGGGGCTATGACGGAAACATTGGAAGCGGTTTTGTTTTTAATGGTTTCCATAGTGCAGCACTGAGAGCAGGTATCAGATACCTGCTCAGGGTGGTGAATCGGAGCGTTATTTTGACAATCACTATATGAGGATTTTACAATGATTATCGGTCACGGCGGAAATATTTATCAAATGGCGGCAAGGCTTGGGTGCGCTTCTGATGAAATTGTTGACATGAGCAGCAATGTCAACCCCTCAGGTACTATGCCCGGTCTTGTCACCTTCCTTAAGGATAACATCCTGGCTATAGAAAGATTGCCTGAAGCAGACTCCGGAACTTCGGTGAATGCTTTTGCCGTCAGGTACGATCTTGATCCGGAGCTTGTCCTTGAGGGTAACGGGACGACTCAGTTTATTTATTCAATACCTCAGGCTCTAAATACAAAAAAAGCTCTTATTCTTGGTCCGACTTATGCTGATTATGCTGATGCCTGCAAAATGCATAATGTCGGTTACTCTTATTTAATTGCAGAAGAATCAAAGTCATTTAAGCCCGATATCAATCAGATTGAAGCTAATATTTCAGAATGTGATACGGTTTTTATCTGCAATCCAAACAACCCTACGGGGGCTTTGATACCGGCATCCGAGCTTGAATCGCTTTGCAGGTCGCGTCCGGATATATATTTTGTAATAGACGAGTCATATATGCCGTTTGTTAAATCAGGTGAGAAAAAGAGCATGATAAGCCTTGGGCTCCCGAATGTTATCATATTGAATTCAATGTCAAAAATTTTCAAAATTCCAGGTTTAAGGATTGGATTTTTAATTTCATCAAATCTAATCATGAAAAAACTTGAGCTTTTTATGATGCCCTGGAGCGTTAACAGCATTGCTCAGACTGCCGTGCTTTATCTTATGGAAAAAAGGGACGAAGTTGACCACTTTATAAAGAAAACAAGAGATTTTATTGAAATTGAAAGAAAAGTATTTATTGAAAGGTTTAAAAATATTTCATCAATAAAGCTTTTCCCGGGCACAACGACCTTTATTCTTGCGAGATTGAATGGAAATTATAAAGCTGAAAATATCTGCTCTTACATGTCGCAGTACAAGATACTCATTAGAGACTGTTCAAATTTCAAGGGTCTTTCTGATCGTTTTATCAGGATTTCATTAAAGACAAGAGATATTAACATGATGGCGGCAGATAAGATTTTAAGTTTTCTTTCCTAAAAAATTTACCACGGAACAACACGGAGTTTTACTGAAAATTGTAAACAATGAGTAGGTGTAACACTTTAGCGCTTTTAAATATTAATTTTTTGACAGGATTTACAAGATATTCAGGATTTAAATTATTGTAGCCGTTCACGGCTTGAAACTTGAAATTGGGAAGAACAGTACAAAAGCATGAAGGCCAAATTTCTAATTTCAATGTTCCGTGAACGCTTACAAATCTTGTTTATCCTGTTATCCTGTCAGATTCTTTTTCAAAAGGCTAAATTATTACGATAATTCAGTGTAAATCCGTGAAAATCCGTGGCGAACTATTATTTTTATGAGGATTTTTCCTATACTTTATTTATATATTATTCCTGCAGCTTTTATTCTTGATCAAATCTTGGGTGATCCCGAGTCCCTGCCACACCCGATAAGATGGATGGGGAGATCAATAAGTGCCCTTGAACCTCGCTTTAGAAAATTTAATGTAAGCCTTAAAACATCTGGAGCTATCCTGTCGATATTGCTAATATTATTGACATTGGGTCTGACTTCAATATTAATATTATCTGCCCAGATTATACATCCGGTTTTGAAAACATTTATTGAGATAATTCTTATTTATTATTGTATTTCAATTCGCTCTCTCAGGGATTCTGCAATGGAAGTTTACAGGCTTTTAAATCATGTGGAACTCGGTGCTGCAAAGAAAAAGCTTTCATTTATTGTTGGCAGGGATGTTGAAAAACTTTCAGAACAAGGCGTTGCCATGGCAACTGTTGAGACTGTTGCTGAAAACCTTGTGGACGGAGTAATATCCCCACTTTTTTTTGCAGCAATTGGCGGAGCGCCTCTTGCAATGGCCTATAAGATGGTCAATACTTTAGATTCCATGATTGGATATAAGAACGAAAAATACTTAGATTTCGGGAAAGCAGCCGCAAGAATAGACGACTTTGCGAATTTTATTCCTGCACGGCTGTCAGTTCCCATTATAACATTAGCAGTACAGATACTTTCGGGCAAAGGCCTCCGTGCATTTAAAACAGCAATAAAAGAGGGCTCAAACCATGCCAGCCCGAATGCAGGATATCCTGAAGCAGCCTTTGCAGGAGGGCTTGGCATTAAGCTTGGCGGGCCGAATTACTACGGGGAGAGGTTTGTCTCCAAGCCTTATATCGGTGAAAATCTGGAGGCGGCAGAGATGGGACATATCAAAAAAGCCTGCGATATTATGATGCTGTCATCGTTTTTATATGTTTTAATTTTGATTGGAATTGTGGTTATTTAGAGATATATGTATCCATTTCTTTCAAAATCATACAAGCACGCATATCCATTCAAGCTTTGTACCACGTCTTATATATATCCTGATCATATTATTCCAAATGTTAAAATGCTGGCCCCTTATTTTGATGAAATTGAGCTTTTATTATTTGAAAGCAATCTCGACAACCTGCCAACCAGTCAGGAAATAAATGAACTGGCGCTGCTGGCCGAGCAATATGATTTGTCCTATAATGTTCATTTGCCCATAGACATATCGTTAACAGATAGTGATCCAATTTTACGATCAAGGTCTGTAAATATAATTAAAAGAATATTTGACCTGACATATGTACTTGCGCCTTCAACCTATACCCTTCACCTTCCCTGTGGTGAAACCTCCTTTGATGGTGATGGCCTGAAAATTTGGCAGGATTTTGCGGCAGCCGGTATTGAAAAACTTATCGCCACAGGAATACAAAGCCAGGCGATTTCCATTGAAACCCTAACATATCCTTTTGAGTGGCTTGAAGAAATAATAAAAGCATTTAAACTTTCAGTATGTATTGATATCGGTCACCTTTTGGTCAATGGATTTGATGCTAAAAAAGTGTTTGATAAGCATTCAAGCAATACTTCAATAATTCATCTACATGGTATTGAAAATAAAAGAGATCATATTTCATTAAGCAAGCTGCCGTTAGAGCAAATGGACCAAATTGTTGGGATATTAAAAAGATATTATGGTGTTGTGTCTCTGGAGGTTTTTTCCTTTGATAATTTAAGTACGTCTTTAACATTTCTGGAAAAACACTGGGAAAATCATATATAAAGCCTGAACGAAAAGCCATTCATCCACGACATGACAATGACGCTTAAGGCTATAAGAAGGAAACATATCTGATATGCTCTTGCTGCCGGCTGTTTCACAAAAATACCGTAAAAAGCACCCAGGATAAGCCCTGCCATAAAGCCGAAGAGGTGAGCCGTCAAATCAGTACGCTCTCCTCCTGAACCAAGAATACTTAGGATGGCCAGCCCTGCACCAAGGGGGAGCCATGCCTTCATTCGCTGGCCAGGCAGCCTAAACTTTTTGAAAAACTGGTGCGCAGCCAGGATGCCGACTGCTCCAAAGACAGCGGTCGAGGCCCCAATCGAAAGATGACCCGTTTTGTACAAAACAGCATTCATCAGATTGCCTAATACGCCAGTGGCAAGGATCATAAACCAGCCGACACCCCAGCCCGTGATGGTACAGACAGCAGTACCAAATATAGCGATGCCAAGCATGTTGCCCGCAAGGTGCACGGCGTTTGCATGAATCATCAGGGAGGTCACGCTTCTGTATAATTCTCCGCGCAAAATGTGAAAGGCCGATGACCCATACGTCCTGACTAAGAGTTCACTATCATTGCCTGTTGTGATGGCCACATGGGATGCCAGCAATATAGCAGATACCCATAGTCCCGTGAATGTTTTGCGATATTCATGACAAAGTGATTCATCTGTTGGGTGAAAATCCTGGTTCTCTTTAAGGTATTGTTCGGTAGTGCTTAGGGCCTTTTCGTAGTCCGTATCATTCACCAATATATCCCACCCGTGCTTTCCTTTTCTCGATCGGTGTGAAATGCCGGATGAGGACAGTACCAGCCGGTATGTATCGACCTGATCTGCTGAGAGATGCTCAAATATTATAACCATAGAAAGGGGCTTTTTTAGGTTAGAGGAATTTAAAAAAGGTTACACAATTTTTATTTAATTTTAAAAATAGCATATTGAAGGATAAAGGACAAAGAATTAGTTGTAGAAAACTAGGAACTGGGACGAAATAACTTCCCTAACTATACATCACAGCTTCAGGCCACCTTTGCCCGATCTCAAATCACAAAAATATCAAAATAGCCCGCTATTCCATCAACTTTTGTGATTTGAGATCGAACAAATTTGACCCAAATCTATGCGCCTACTTGGGGAAGTTATTTCGTCCCAGTTCCTTAGCGTAATCTGCGGATTGCGCCGCTCGGTCTTTTGTACTGAAATGTCGATAGGACTACTGGAGGTTTTTTTCCTTTTTTTTGACACTGACTTCTTGTTGACAATAGGAATGCCTTGTCATATGCTGAATTTCAATTCATATCATGACAAATATTTCATCACCGATGGAGATTTAAAATGAAAAATGTCAAACCTTCAAGAAAGGAACGGGAATATTTACGCCATCGCCAAGAGATTCTTAAGGTGGCTTTGAAACTTTTTTCTGAAAAAGGCTTTCACAATGTTTCAATGCATGAAATAGCAGAAAAGTCCGAATTTGCTGTTGGAACGCTGTATAAATTTTTTTCAAACAAAGAAGACCTTTACAGGGCCATCATAGTGGAAAAGGCAAAAGAATTCCATTCCGCACTGACAGGCGCCCTTGATACACCAGGAGATGAGCTGAAAAAGATCAGGGCATGGCTTGAAGTAAAAATACGACTTTTCATGGATAATCTTGAATATGTACGACTCTATTTTGCGGAAACACATGGGGCGAGTTTTAGTATCAGGGCAGGTCTGGATAGGGACATACAAGAGCAGTATAAGAAGACACTTCAAAAAATGGGAACTATCTTTGAGAGAGGAATCAAGAAAAAACTATTCAGGAAATGCGACCCGTACCTTCTTGGTGTTGCCCTTGACGGTATCTCGAACGCCTTTTTGTTTGAGCAGCTCGATCACCCTGACAAACATCCATTTGATGCAAATCTGATCCTGGATATATTTTTTCAGCAGGTTTATACCTCGCTATATGAAAAGGGAGAAATGAAAAAATGCAATACAAAGACAGTTTGAATTATCCCCGATTGATATCCCCTGAAGTGACTTTCGGCTGTATGTATAGGTGGTTGCGGCAGGCCAAAGCAGGCTCCCGCACCATTTGCCTTATTCTGCTGTTGGGCTTGCTCCTGACTGCTGTCTCTTCAGCCAACGATAGTCCCTCAAGTCCGGGCGACAGGCCGCCGCCGCTGGTCACGGTTGCGGCGGTCATCGAGCAGGACGTCAACCCGCCAGCGGAATACGTAGGCCATGTGGAGGCTGTGCAAGTGGTCGATCTGCGGGCCCGGGTCGAGGGCTTTCTGGAACAGGTCGGGTTTAAGGAGGGAAGCGATGTCCATTTCGGCGATCTCCTTTATGTCATAGAGCATGCGCCATACCAGTCCAGTGTTGATGCCGAGAAGGCCATCGTGGCACAGTTCGAGGCGACCCTCAGCAAGGCCAGCCAACACTTGAAGAGGTTGCGGGCTGCACGGCCAGAAAGTGTGCCCGCCACGGACATAGACAATGCTGTGGCCGAGGAACTCAGCGCCCGTGCCCAACTTGCAGAGACTAAGGCGAATCTCACAACAGCGCAAATCAATTTTGGATATACTCAGATCAAGGCGCCCATCTGCGGCCGTATTGGACGTACTGCTTATACCAAAGGCAACCTGGTGAATCCTGCTTCGGGCACTCTGGCCCGTATCATCCAACTCAATCCCATCAGGGTGGTCTATTCCATCAGCGAAAACGATATTGTCGATATCCAAATGGCCTTACGCGACGCACAAAATGGCAAAAAGAGCCCTTTCCTGACCTCACGGCTCAAACTCGCAAACGGGGTGACCATCAAGGCCTCCGGGCGCATGGATTTTGTGGACAATGCCGTGGACCCGGGTACCGGCACCATTGCGGTGCGGGCGCTGTTTGATAATCCAGACGGCATGTTGCTGCCTGGGCAGTATGTTACCGTCATGGTTACCCGGAGCAAACCCAAACTGATGCCGGTGGTGCCCCAGTCGGCGGTCATGGAAGACCATGATGGGCGCTATGTTTTTGTTGTGGACGACCAGAACCGGGTGATTATGCGGCGTGTCAAGACAGGACCTGTAATTGGCGTCAACTGGGCTATGGCATCAGGCCTTACCGTCGGCGAAAAGGTCATTGTGGAGGGCATCCAGAAGGTTCAGCCCGGCCAGGTCGTAAAAACCGTTATTTTAAAAGAACAGAACGGGAGATAAGGCATGTTTTCTCGAATTTTTATCGAACGCCCGCGCCTAGCCATGGTGGTATCCATCTTTATCACCCTGGCCGGGCTAATTGCCCTGTTCAATATTCCGGTGGCTCAGTATCCTCAGATAACGCCGCCTGAGATTCGGGTTACTGCGGTCTATCCGGGCGCTAACGCCAAAGTTGTTGCCGACAATGTGGCCGCACCCATTGAAAAAGAGGTTAACGGCGTGGACAGGATGCTCTATATGTCATCCTCCTGTTCCAATGACGGGAGATATGAACTGGCCGTTACCTTTGCGGTGGGCACCGATCCCGACATAGATCAGGTCAACCTTCAGAACCGGGTTCAACTGGCCACGCCTAAACTGCCCAAGGAGGTGGTTTCCCAGGGAATCACCGTGCGCAAACGTTCCACCGATATCCTGGGGGTGGTCGTGTTCTTTTCCCCCAAAGGCACCCGGGATAAGCTCTTTTTGAGTAACTATGTCAGCCGAAACATAAAAGATGCCCTGGTGCGTCTCGACGGCGTCAGCGACGTTTTTATTTTCGGTGAGTTTGAATACAGTATGCGCATATGGATGGACCCGGAACGGCTCACCGCCCGGGGACTGACCGCAGATGACGTAAGCGCTGCCATCCGCCGGCAGAATATCCAGGCGGCTGTGGGGTCCATCGGAACATCGCCGGCCGTCCCCGGCCAGCAGCTCCAGTACACCCTGAGCGCCAAGGGACGTCTCAATGATATTGAGGATTTCAAAAATATCATCGTGTGCAGCAACGATCAGGGCGGTCTGGTGCGGGTCCGCGATATAGCCCGTGTGGAACTCGGGAGCAAGAACTACAGCACCCACTCGATCATCAACGGCCAAACATGCCTGGGGATGGCTGTTTACCGGTCCTCGGACGCCAACGCTCTGGACACCATGAAGGCGGTGCGGGCCGAGCTCAAGCGCCTTGCCAAACAGATGCCGGAAGATGTGCAATACAAGGTCATTTATGATACTACCAAATATGTACAGGCGGCCATTGATGAAATTGTCCTGACCCTGGGCATTGTCTGTCTCCTTGTGGTCGGCGTGGTTTTTATCTTCTTGCAGGACTGGCGGGCAACCCTGATCCCTGCATTAACCATTCCGGTCTCCATGATCGGCACCTTTGCCGTGCTGCTGGCCCTGGGCTACAACGCAAATACTATTTCCCTGTTTGCCTTGATCATGGCCATCGGCCTGGTGGTGGACGACGCCATCGTGGTGGTGGAAAACGTTTACCGGATCATGGACAAAAAAAAGCTCGGCCCTAAAGCCGCGACCATTCTGGCCATGGGGCAGGTTACCGGACCGATCGTTGCCACCACCTTGGTGCTGCTGGCCGTGTTCGTGCCGGTGGGATTCATGCCTGGCATTACCGGGCAGCTCTACAAACAGTTTGCTGTAACCATTTGCACCTCTGTGCTAATTTCATCCATCAACGCCCTGACTCTGAGTCCGGCTCTGTGCAGCGTCCTGCTCAAAGAGCCCAAGAAGGCCATCCGATGGGGGCCCCTGGCCTGGTTTAACTGGGCGCTTGAGTCTTCACGCAATGTTTACGTGACCATCACAGCGTGGCTGGTCCGCCGGCTGGCTGTGGCGCTGCTGATTTGCGTCAGTGTATTCGGCGCCGGTTATTTTCTGTTCACCCACAGTCCCACCAGCTTCCTGCCCCAGGAGGACCAGGGCGCCTTTTTTTTCAACGCGCAACTGCCTGAAGGCGCTTCGCTTGCCCGCACCAACAAGGTTATGGAGAGGGTCGCCCGGACACTCCAGGATATTGACGGCGTTGACGACGCTATAGGAGTAAGCGGGTTCAGCCTGCTCAGCGGCACGGCTGAAAATGTAGCATTCGGCATTGTGGTTCTAAAGCCCTGGGATGAGCGCACCAGTCCGGAGTTGCAGTTGGACGCCATTGTGGGGCAGGCCATGGGCAAACTGGCAGCAATCTCCTCCGCTAATATTTTTGCCTTTGTTCCGCCGCCCATCCAGGGTCTGGGCATCACCGGTGGTTTTGATTTCCGACTACAGGCCATTGAAGATCAACCCCCACGGGAGATTGCCGCAGTGACCCGTGCCATGGTGATCGCCGCCAACCAGGACCCTGCTCTGATGCGGGTATTTTCTACCTACACGGCAGACACACCGCAGATCTTCGTGAACCTGGATCGTACTCGGGCCGAGACTCTCAAGGTACCGGTGAGCCGGGTATTCGCCACCTTGCAGGCGCAGCTCGGATCAGGCTACGTCAACGATTTTAACCTTTACGGCCGTACTTATCAGGTTAAGGTCCAGGCCGATGCTTCTTACCGCAACGCTGCAGATGATATCAGCCGTCTTTACGTTCGCAGCAACGACGGCAAAATGGTGCCCATGAGAAGCCTGGTCACCCTTTCTACTGTTTTAGCCCCGCAACTTATATACCGGTATAACCAGTTCACCAGCGTCCAAATTAATGGTAACACGGCCCCAGGGTTTTCCTCAGAAGAAGCCATGGCGGCTATGGAACGTATAGCTGCCAGGACACTGCCCGATGGCTACTCCTTTGACTGGTCTTCCATGTCCTTTCAGGAGCGCAAGGCCGGTGGCAAGGTCGTGGCGCTGTTCGTTCTGGCTCTGCTCTTTTGCTATCTTTTTCTGGTGGGACAATACGAGAGCTGGAACATCCCGCTGTCCATCATCTTATCGGTCCCGGTAGCCAGCCTGGGTGGGCTGGCTGGTTTGTGGATCGCGGGACTTAACTTGAGTATCTATGCCCAGATCGGCCTGGTACTGCTGGTCGGTCTGGCTGCCAAAAACGCCATTCTGATCGTAGAATTTGCCAAAAACCGCAGGGAACAGGGATTTCCCGTGGCTAAGGCCGCAGTAGAGGGGGCAAAAAATCCGTTTCCGGCCGGTGTTGATGACATCTTTTACCTTTATTCTTGGTGTCGTCCCAATGTTGATAGCCACTGGAGCAGGAGCCGGCAGCCGCCGGGCCATCGGCACCACGGTTTTTTCCGGCATGTTGGCAGCGACCGTGATCGGCATCTTTTTGATTCCACCGCTGTATTACGCATTTCAGTCATTTCGCGAAAAGGGCAGCGCCTGGCGGGCAAAACGCCGTGAAAAGGCAGCTACAAAAACCGCTGATGAGGGTTTAAAAAAACAATAATGCAAGGTGAGATAAATATGAGATTTATACTATTCAATCAATACCATCATAAACCTGCCGTTGGCGTGAACCGCTTTCCCTTCTCAATTTTGCCCGCCGTTGTCATCGGGCTGATCCTGAGCGGATGCGTGTCGGTTGGACCTAACTATACAAAGGTGGAACCCGATGCCCCGATCAAATGGCATACCGAACTGGCCGGCGGCTTGACGACAGAAGATTTCCAACCTGAAACATTGGCCCAATGGTGGGGCACGTTGAACGACCTGGAACTCGAAAGCCTGGTGGAACGTGCAATCAAGGGAAACCTGGACCTCAAGAGCGCCCATGCCCGCATTAAGGAAGCCCGTGCACTGCGGGGCATAAGCCGCGCAGGTTTCTTCCCCACGTTGGATGCCGGCGGTTCTGCTGCGAAGTATCGCAGCAGCGAAAACAGCGGGACAGGAAAGGAAAGCAAACTTTATTCCGCCGGATTTGATGCCGGCTGGGAATTGGATGTTTTTGGCGGGGTGCGGCGCTCGGTGGAGGCTGCCCAGGCAAACCTCGAAGCTACACAGGATGACCTGCACGACGTAATGGTAAGCCTGCTGGCAGAGGTGGCTCTGAACTATGTGGAGGTGCGCACCTACCAAGCCCGCTTGGCGGTGGCGGGAGCGAATATCAAAGCCCAGGAAGAAACCTATCAATTGAACCGTTCGCGGTACCAGGCAGGGATTATTGATAATCTGGCTGTGCAGCAATCCCTGTACAACCTGGAGAATACCCGTTCCCGGATTCCGACCCTGCAAACCGGACTGGAGGCGGCCAAAAACCGTTTGGCGGTGTTGCTGGGCAAAAAGCCTGGCGAGGTTCATCAGGAACTGGCCGAGAAAAAACCCATACCTGTGCTTCCTGTAACGGTGGCCGTCGGAGTGCCGGCGGAGACCCTGCGCAACCGACCCGATATCCGCCAGGCCGAACGTAACCTGGCGGCCCAGACAGCACAAATCGGCGTGGCTAAGGCAGACCTTTATCCAAAGTTCCGGTTGATGGGTACCATAGGGCTTGAATCTATTTCCACAAAAAATTTTTTGGAATCTGCTAGCCGGACATGGGGCATTGGCCCAGGCATATCCTGGAATATCTTTCATGGGGGCGCCATCCGGCAAAACATCAAGGTGCAGACTGCTCGTCAGGAGCAGGCCCTGATCCAATATGAATCGACGGTACTCAACGCCCTGGAGGAAGTAGAAAATGTGCTTGTGGCCTATGCCAAAGAACAGCGCCGGAGAGAATCCCTGTCCAAAGCCACGAACGCCGCCAATCGTGCCGTTTTGCTGGCCAGGGATCAATATCAGGCAGGGCTGGTGGATTTCAATAATGTGCTGATCGCTCAACGCTCCCTGCTGTCCTTCCAGAATGAACTGGCGCAGAGCGAGGGTGCTGTAGTCTCCAACCTGGTGCGTCTCTACAAGGCCCTCGGCGGCGGCTGGAAATCTCTGGGATCAGGTAAGGGCATGGAGGACAACCTCGCAAAGGTCAGGTAAAAGGAACTTTGCAGAAGCATATTTTTTATGACTTGTTCATGAGAAATGCGGGATAGAAATGAGAACATACAGGCAGATTGAAATTTTTTCAGGAATCACCAGAAATATATTCATCATGGGCCTGGTCAGTTTATTTACTGATCTCAGCAGCCAGTAGGTTCGGTGGCCCTTCAGTGTGGATATATCGCGGGACTGCTATGGGATAAAGTAAGCCCGGAAGCTACATTTGATTATGGTCTTATATTAGCAATAGTTTCAGCTATGATTTGATTCCCCACCTGGGAGCCGGTTTAGGAAATGCTTTAATCTATGCTCATGCCGGAGCGGGGCTTCGGTTTGGGTGGAACCTGCCAAACGATTTCGGCACTTTCACTATCCGGCCTGGTTCCGATACAAACGCTGCGATTGATGAAACGGATCCCCGTTTCTTTCGTCGTGACCAGCGGTTTGGAATCCATGTTTTTGCCGCCGTGGGTGGATCGTGGATTTTGCGAAATATTTTTCTTGATGGCAATGCCTTCCGGGATAGTCACAGCGTAGATAAGGAGCCATTCGTAGGCAACTGTATGGTGGGCGCAGGGCTCATATTCAGTCGTTTTAAAATGAGCTTTGCACACGTTCCTCAGACAAAGGAGTTCAAAACCCAAAAAAATGAACATTTTTTTACGGCAATAACTTTGTTTTTTTCCTATTGAATTTGAATACGTTTTTCTTGACAATATAATTTTTTGCGCATATTTTTAGACTAAAAAACGATATTAGTCTAATATAGTGCCCGAACGAAAACTAGAAAATTTTTTCAAGTTCAAGGAAGGCGCAAATTTTAACCGCAGGAATACATGGGGTATTTTGAGGATTAAAATTTAAGCCAGACGCAGAAATTGGGAAAATTAGCAGTTTTCGTTCAGGCACTAATATAGATAATTCAGAAAGGAGCGCAAGTGAAAGACGAAAAAGCGGAATCAATACTCAATACCGCTAAAAAAATGTTTGGACGCTATGGTCTTCAGAAAACCACGCTGGATGAAATTGCGCGTATGGCGCGCGTGGCAAAGGCTACTATATACAACTACTTCGGCAGTAAAGACAGTGTTTACCTGGAAGTTCTCCGCCGTGAAGCAAACGAGATAGTGGAAAAGATATCATTTTCGGTGAGTCAAGAGGTCTTGCCGTGCGATAAGGTTGTTGCTTTTGCCAGAGCCAAGTTCCAATACATGCGCCAGGCAATAAATATCCTCAATCTGGACCGGGATGGGATAGAAAAAATTTTGCCCAAAGCAGAGAGCATTCGCAGCGAACTTTTCGAGCGAGAGGTGGATATCATTCGCTCTATCCTGGAGGAAGGGGTGAAAAAAGGTGTTTTTTGTCTTAATAATGTCCCCCTGGCAGCCAGTGCCATTGGCCATGCCTTGAAGGGATTCGAGCTTAACTGGCTGGTTCAGGAAAGCGAAGAACAGATTGAGCACCATCTCGATGAATTGATGAACATCGTTTTCTGTGGTCTGATGTCCAATAAGAAAAGTGTCAATGCGTGAACTTTAATTGAGCAAATATCAACATCAATCTTAAGGAGGTACGAATCATGGCTGAAAATAAGATGAAAGATCGCATTGTAGAAGAGTTGAAGAAAGCCAAAGAAGCGGGGCAGATTACCATGGAAAAAGTGAGTGAAATCGTCAGGGATGCGGTATCTGCTGCCGTGGCCGAAACCAGAGGCGGTGTTGAAGAACTTCGGCCTGTTGTCAAAAATGCTGTAGCTGCTGCGGTGGAAGGCCTAAAGGAAACTGAAGCAGATGCAAAAGAAACTGTAAAAGGAGCTGTAGAAGGCGCCATTGCCGGCGCTCGCATCCGCGGAGATCAGGCAGTGGAGGCCACCAGGGATGAACTCCGGAAACTCGAAAAACGGCTCGAAGATGAGAGGACTGAGTTGGCGCAAAGTCTCAGGGAAGGCATAGAGGGGGCCAAAGACGCCGGCACTGCATTGCCCGAAGATATCAGAGAGAGGGTTGAATCTGCTGTATCTGACATCAAGCTGAAAAGAACGGAACTATTAGGTTTGACCAGACAGACTGTGAAAGAAGCTGTCAAAGAGGCCATCAAGTCAGGTAAAGATGTAAAAGAGACTGTAGTGCATATTACCGGAGATGCTACTGAAAAAGCTCTGAAAGAAGGCCGGTTCAGTGCTGACAGGGCAAAGAGAATTGCCGAGAAGGTCATGTCCGGCGCTGTGGAAGCCGCTGAGGAGGCCGGCAAAGAGATTAAGAATGTTGCTGTTGGCGCTTTTGAAGGAGTTCAGAAAGGGGTCGCATCAGCAGTAGAATCTGTTGGGGACAGGACAAAGGCGTTTGTCCGTGAGGATATTGACCGGACAAAGGAAGATCTTGAGGCAATCGAAGGCCTTTTCATAGAAACTATCCGCAAAGTGGCCCAACGTTCGGGAGATGTGACAAAGGATGTATTAAATGACCTTGCGGATCAGGGCAAAAAAACGACCGCTGTATTGAGGAGAAAGGCTCGCCATGCTGCGGAAGAAGCCACTGTAAGCCTGAAACAAGCAGGGATGGATACAGCAAAAGCAACTACGGAAGCTATCGGCAAGGCAGCCCATATTATGGCCGAAGAAGCAAAAGAACTTGGAAAAAGGTCTGTGGCTGTGGCAAAGGGAGCTATCTCCGGCATGTGGAAAGGCGCCAAAGAAGCCCTTGAAAAAAAGACGGAGAAGTAATATTAATCATTGAAAGGAGGAAAATTATGTTTGATATCATTAAAAAGGTCATGCTGACTGGAGTAGGATTGGCCGCCATGACCAAAGACAAGGTAGAGGAAGTGGCCAGGGATCTCGCGAAAAAGGGGAAGCTGACAGAGAAAGAGGGAAAGGAATTAGTTGATGATCTGTTGAAAAAGTCGGAGAAGGCCAAAGAGGATCTGGAGAAAGATATAGAAAAAGTGGTAAAGGATACCATGAAGAAGATGAACCTTGCCGGCGCGGAAGAATTGTCAAATTTGAAGAAACGAATAAAGAAACTGGAGCAGGCTTTGAAAGAAAAAGGCTCACAGAGCTGATGTTAAGCATCCGAAAAATCGGCATAATCGGCCGAGCCTACCGTCACCTGAACCGATACCGCCATATTCTTACGGTCTTGTTTAAATACGGCTTTGGGGATCTGGTGGACATTCTGAAGATCGAACAGTATCTTGAAATCGGTCTTCAGATGATTTCCAGAAAACGACGTGAGCAGGTCGAAAAACTCAGCAGAGCGGAACGGGTACGGATGGTTATGGAAGAGCTTGGCCCGACCTTTATCAAGTTGGGCCAGATACTTTCCACCCGTCCGGACCTGATTCCCGTTGAATTTATACAGGAACTTTCAAAGCTCCAGGATAATGTCCCTTCCTTTCCCTATCCCGAAGCCAGACAAATTATAGAATCCGAGATTGGAAGGCCGCTCGAAGATATATTCCAACACTTTGAGAATACACCCCTTGCCGCAGCCTCCATAGGCCAGGTTCACAGAGCACAGTTGAAGGACGGCGAGGAAGTGGTAGTCAAGGTTCAACGTCCCGGCATCCGCAAAATCATTGAAGTCGATCTGGAGATTATGCTTCATTTAGCTTCCCTTATGGAGCGGCATTTAGAGGAATTGCAGGTACACCGTCCCGTCAGGATTGTTCAGGAATTTGCCCGTACCCTGGAAAAAGAGATAGATTACACCATAGAAACCTCACATATAGAAAGGTTTGCCCGCCAATCTATGGATGATTCGACTGTCTATGTTCCCAAAGTTTTTCGGGATACAACAACGGAACGTATTCTTACCATGGAGTATATTGACGGAATCAAGGCATCCGAGATTGATCGTATTGAACGTGAAGGATTGGACAGAAAGATCATTACCGCGCGAGGGGCTGACCTGATTCTAAGGCAGATATTCGATCACGGTTTTTTTCATGCTGATCCCCATCCCGGAAACATCTTTGTTTTGCCGGACAATGTTATCTGCTATATTGATTTCGGCATGATGGGGTCCATTGACCGGCAGACACGGGAGGATTTCGCAGATCTTATTCATACCGTGGTACACCATGATGAATCCATGGCCACGCAGATGCTCCTTAAACTCACCGAATATGATGAAAAACCGGATGTGCGTGTTTTGGAAAGAGATTTGACGGAGTTCATCGGACAGCATCTTTATGTGCCGCTCAAAGACCTGCAAATGGAAAAACTTCTCCATCAACTCCTGAAGATACTTTCCAGACATCGCCTGCAGATACCGCAGAATCTTTTTCTTATGATGAAGGCATTGGCTACTGTGGAGGGAATTGGACTTTTGCTTGATCCTGATTTTGAAATGATTAAGCAAACCATCCCCTTTATTCAGCGAGTCAAGATGGCCCGCTATCATCCTAAACGAATGGCAAATGACATTATCAGGTCCGGTGTCGAGTTTGTTAAACTCATGCAGGAAATTCCAGGAGAGACACGCGAGATTCTGGAACAAATGAAGCAGGGCAAGATCAAGATGGAGTTCGAGCACAAGGGGCTTGAGCCGATGTTGTCCACCTACGACCAGATCAGCAATCGGATTGCTTTTGCTATTGTCATCGCAGCCCTTATAATCGGCTCCGCATTAATCGTTCTTTCCAAGACACCACCTTTCCTGTTCGGCATTTCTTTCATCGGTATCATCGGTTTCCTGGCAGCCGCGCTTATGGGGCTATGGCTTCTTATAGCGATTCTGAAAAAGGGGAAGCTTTAGGGAAAGCATGCTTGCGCAACGCAAACGCTTTTCATCGCTGCTTCTCTCACCAAGCTTCTGCTTGCATAGTTGAATACACCTCAACCGCGAAATCGTATCCCAATCCCTCGGCACAGCTTTCGTAGTAGTTAATAGCGTGTTTAAACTCTGCTTCTGCTTCGGAATGAAATGCGTAATTCATGAAGCGAAACGCTCCCAAATTTTGCTAAACACTTCTTCTCCAGGGATAGCTTTGACCTTACCAGAACGTAGCTCTGAAAGACGTCGTCTTGCAACGGCCGCCCACTTACGATCAATGTCAAATGCTGGCGGATTTAGACTCTTAAGAATGGAGTCAACTACAATTGTTCTTTCCTCAACTGGAAGGGAAATTGCTTCTGCAATTAAATCTTTAGTTTTCAAATTAGTATGTCTCCGTATTGTTTTAGCGCATAACTATTTCAAATCATGTTGTTTGGTCGTTACAAGGACAACTTTTTTTCATTGCCGAACGTGCGAGTCACCTGCACCAAAAGCTAATGATGACTTGGCAAAAGCAACGTTTTGCACTGAAATAGTTAAAGAAAAAAACGCGCAGGCTTTTGGTGTCAGGTGCACTGGCTGGTTCGGCGCTTCTCGGTTTTTTGATATTTCTTAAAACTATACGCTAATTGCTTGATAGTCCAAGTAACACTGTGCATATTTCTTGCCTGATAAAATGCTGCTTACACAGATAACTATGCTGGAAAATCGCAAAGAACTTGGTAACCGCATTCTCAATCCATATACTCTGCTTCACGTCATGTATCCTCGTAAATCGGATATGTCGTGAGCCTTGAATCTTCATCTGTATGTTCCAGGTAATCAGGCCAAAACATCAGCCAGTGCCTTATTGAGCATGGAAACAACGTGTTTGCTTGCGGTAAAACTCAGATTTTTGCCATAAACACCTGTTTTGAGATCAATGAAGATGGGAAGATATTCGTGATCATTAATAATTGCAAGCAGATATCTGCCAACCGCCTGATGTTTCCGAATACGGCATTTCACAATGACGATGATTACATGACCAAATGGTTCACTTGTCAGAAGACTTTCACCTTTTCTCAATCCGAGTCGAATAAATTCTTTGATATTGTCGACAACATCATCTTCAGAGAACTGGCGTCTCAGTTTCTTCAGGCGTTTTCGGAAACTGGCCGTGATGAAAATCTGCTTCCGTTTCATGGGCCTGTGCTAATGACAGAGTGATTCGCCTGGTATTTTTCCGCAACCTGTTTTAAGAGATGTTGGACATTGTCTGATTGAATAGCTTGTCGAGCACTCGCCTCAAATTGCTGTTCTTCGAGTTCTTCTGCTAAAAAATCAGGCAATTGCTCAAGATGATCAATTATCAAATGCGCTAGTGTATCCTGGCCCTGAGGCGTTAATTGTGATGTAATTAAGGTAAAGGCTTCTTGAAGTAATTGCGTCATAAACTCACCTTTTTGTTCGAGCATTCCTTCTTTGATTTTTTGTAGGTTCGCTCTCTGATTACTCAGAATCACATAATTAAGTGTATCAGAGATGTGTTCATTTCCTTTACGCCGTTTTCCACAAAATCATTAATGATCTGTCCTTCCTT
>Ga0255390_1039_pt1 | contig 19933 bp, 17 predicted proteins | sample ANMaggSSYBR01H11_FD_182111 | JGI IMG/M metagenome (GOLD analysis project Ga0255390, IMG submission 182111) | Sediment cell enrichment communities from methane seep in Santa Monica Basin, California, United Staets - ANME aggregate JGI... | ecosystem: Environmental > Aquatic > Marine > Cold seeps >... | reverse complement strand
AAACCAGGAGATGAAGTTCTTGTAGCGATCGAGGAAGGCGGCAGGCATTTCGGACATAAAATTGAAGAAACAATTACGGAAAAGTAATATCATGGCAAATTCCGAAAATACTAAAAACAATGACTCGACTCCAAAAATTGATACTTTGCGGAAATCCATAGATGATATTGACGACAATATTCTTGATCTTATCAACAGAAGGCTTCTGCTTGCAAAGGCCATTGGACAAATCAAGGGACTAAACAATGAGCCGATTTTAGACAGCGCACGTGAAACAACAATTATCAAGAGGCTTTCAAGTATCAACAAAGGCCCCCTGATTAATAGTACACTCAGGCATATATTCACCGAGATATTTGCGTCGGCCCGTGAAATTCAAAAGCCGCAGATAGTAACATATCTTGGGCCTGAAGCTACATTCACCCATATTGCCGCTATTAAGCATTTCGGACACAGTGTGTTATTTGTTCCACAGCCGAGTATCCGGGACATATTTTCCGAAGTTGAAAAAGGTGCATGCAATTACGGTGTTACACCTGTTGAAAACTCTATAGAGGGGGCTGTCAATTATACCCTGGACCTCTTCTTTGAATCCAATCTAAAAATATGTGCTGAATTATATCTTAATATATCTTTGGATCTTTTATCTAAAACAGGGAACTTGGATGATATCAAGGTAATATATTCACACCCTCAACCAATTGGGCAGTGTCGAGGATGGCTCAGAAAAAATTTGCCTGAAATTGCGCAGGAAGAATGTAGCAGCACGGCTTATGCAGCCCAAAAAGCCGCTGAAAATTCAGAAACAGCCGCAATTGCAAGTAGTGAAGCCGCAAGATTGTATAATTTGCAAATAGTTGCATCTAAAATTGAGGATTTTTCAAGAAATATAACCAGATTTCTGGTAATTGGGCAAGATGAAATCCACATGACAGGAAACGATAAAACATCAATTATGTTCGCAACTTCTCACGTTCCAGGAGCTCTCTACAGAGTCCTGGAGCCAATTGCAAAATCTGGAATAAATATGCTTAAGCTTGAGTCGAGACCGACCAAACACGAAAACTGGAGCTACTTTTTCTTTGTTGATTTAGAGGGACATATAGAAGATCCAAAAGTTCAAGATACAGTATCAAAAATGAAAAATCTCTGCCAGTACCTTAAATTGCTTGGTTCATATCCAAAGTTTCAGGATTAATTACATGATACAAGACTCGCCCACTGATAATAAAATGTAAGAATATCTGAAACTCGCATCTAAGTGAGCTTAAAGAAAAAACAGTGGCAATCCTTTTAATACGTATTGGTTAAGCGATAGATCATATGCTTTAAAGATAAATTTTCTTATGCGCTGTTTTTTATCAAAGCTCACTAAGATACTCAAACAGTCAGCTATTTTACATTTCATCACCAGCGGACTCGTCTTTTTTATCTTTAGCCGAACTTTTTGAGAAGTTACAGAGAAAGGAAATAATTATATGGATATTAATGCGAGCACTTCACTTTTTTGCGTTATTGGAGATCCCATATCTCACAGCCTTAGTCCTGTTATGCATAATAGTGCATTTGCCGATATAGGATATAAAGGAGTTTATCTTGCATTTAATGTTAAAGATGTGGCTTCAGCTATTGCCGGAATAAGGGGACTTGGCATTAAAGGCGTTAGTGTTACCATACCGCACAAGCTGACTGTAATGGAATTTTTAGATGAAATAGATGAAAACGCTGTAAAGATTGGAGCTGTTAATACTATAATTAATAGACAGGGTAAACTTTTTGGCAGTAATACAGACTATCTTGGAGCAACAAACGCTCTGCTGGAAAAAACAAGCATCAAAGATAAAAATGTTATAATGATAGGAGCCGGCGGAGCTGCGCGTGCAATTGGGTATGGAATATTATCAGAAAGCGGCAGATTAACTATTGTAAATATATTAGAAGATGAAGGGAAACAACTGGCAAGAGATCTTGGCGTGGAATATTATCCATTGCAGGAGTATAAAAATTATGACTGTCAAATACTTATTAATGCGACCCCTATTGGGATGGATCCAAATATTGACGAAATGCCAATAAAAAAAGAGTATCTGCAAAAAGATATGGTTGTAATGGATGTTGTTTACAATCCCCTGAAAACCCGGCTTTTAAAAGAGGCTGAAGATATCGGCTGCATTACAATAGGCGGAGTTTCAATGTTTGTTCACCAGGGTGTCGCCCAGTTTGAATTATGGACAGGAAAGAAAGCTCCTGTTGATGTTATGAGAAAAACCGTGCTGGATGCTCTCGTGATTTATGATTGAAATTAAGACACAAAAAATAAAAAACAGTGAAGTTAACGTTCCAGGCTCAAAGAGTTACACCCACAGGATTCTTATAGCAGCAGGTCTTTCCGATGGAGTCTGCAATATAATAAACTGCTTAAAAAGTGAAGACACCCTGCTCACCCTGAACGCTCTGAAGCAATTAGGCATAAGAATAGATGAAGACGAAGAGAAAGTTGTAGTACATGGCTCTAAAGGATTGCTAAAACCCTGTAAGGATCCAATCTATCTTGCTAATTCCGGAACGTCGATGCGTCTTTTAACCGGAATTGTTGCAATCGGGGATGGCACATATACACTTACAGGCACAAAACGTATGTTTGAAAGGCCGATACAGGATCTTTTAGACGGTCTTAATCAGGCAGGAGTTGAAGCATTAGCCGTCAATGCCAATGGATGCCCTCCAATAAAAATCAAGGGCGGCAAAATAGATGGCGGTCATGTGGACATTAATTGCAGTATAAGCAGTCAGTATCTTTCTTCACTGCTCTTAATGGCACCATATACTGATAAAGGCCTTGAAATAACTGTAATTAGGGGGCCGGTTTCCAGGCCTTATATTGATATGACTGTCGATATTATGACGAGGCTAGGGGTTAAGGTTATTCGAGACGGATACAGCAGCTTTAATGTTCCTGGAAATCAAATATACAAGTCAGGCAATTATTATGTTGAACCGGATTGTTCCCAGGCTGGATACTTCTGGGCTGCCGCTGCTATAACCGGTGCAAAGATAAAAGTTAAAGGAATATCAAAAAACTCAAGTCAGGGCGATGTGCGTTTTGCAGATGTTCTGGAAAAAATGGGTTGTAAGGTATTTCATGAAAATGACGGCATTTCCGTGCGCGGGAATAAACTCTCGGCAATTGAGGTTGATATGGCCAACATGCCGGATATAGTTCCTACTCTTGCTGTTGTGGCGGCTTTTGCCAGAGGAACAACCATTATAAAAAATGTTGCACATTTAAGAGAAAAAGAATGCGATCGTCTAAGTTCTGTGGCAACAGAACTTTCAAAAATGGGAATTGAAGCAAATACAACTGAAAATGGTTTGGTTATAAAAGGCGGAAAGCCGGTTGGAGCAGAAATTAACACATACAATGATCATCGGATAGCTATGAGTTTTGCTGTTGCGGGCCTTGTTGTTCCCGGCATCAAAATAAAAGATGAAAAATGTGTAGAAAAATCTTTTCCTGAATTCTGGAAGGTCTTTGAAGGGCTTTACCCGAATTTCTCATAAGCAACTCATAAAACGATTCAGTTGCTCACCCTTCGGGCAAGCCTATTTTACCGCATCCGCTGTGTTGCAGGCCATTTGCAGTGAACTACCACAGCTTCATGGCCTGTGCGCCTTGCGTATGCGGCAAACTATGCTTGTGAGGAAATACGGGGCACGAATAATGAATATATATTTAATAGGATACAGGTGTACAGGAAAGTCTTCAGTAGGAAAATCTCTTGCTAAAATACTCGGATGGTCTTTTCTGGATGCCGATGTTGAACTTGTTAAAGAATACAAGATAACTATTTCCGAAATTGTGGCTACAGAGGGCTGGGAATCATTTCGAAAAAAAGAAAAGCATGTATTGAAAAGACTTAGTTCTCTTGACAAACACGTGATAGCAACAGGAGGCGGAGCTATCCTTGATGAAGAAAATGTAAAAAATATGAAAAAAAGCGGAGTCAGTATCTGGTTAAGAGCAACACCTGAAACTGTCAAGGACAGGATTTTAAAGGATGAAACTACAAAAGATTCACGCCCATCTTTAACATCAAAAGGGCTTATGGAAGAAATCGAAGAAACCCTTATATACCGCAATCCCTTTTATGAAAAGGCAATGGACTTTTCTGTGGATACAGATAATATTGATATAGAAAATATTTGTCTTACCATACAAAAAAACTTGATAGAACAGGGATCAGGAAAAAAATGAACATCGAACATCGAACGTCCAACGTTGAACATCGAATGATGAAATCGCTTCGCTCCGCCAGTTTATAAATTGTCAGAATACCTTATTCAAAATTCGATGTTGGATGTTCGATGTTGGACGTTCATCTTTTAATATGTTGGACGTTCATCTTAGCACTTATGAGGAGTACATATGCCTGGCAACACTTTTGGAAAGATGTTTAAAATAACGACATGGGGTGAATCACATGGAGAAGCTGTTGGCGTTGTAATTGATGGCTGCCCTCCAAAAATTCCTCTTGATGAGAAAATCATTCAGGCAATGCTGAACCGCAGACGTCCGGGCATGTCGGTTGCAAGTACAAGTCGAAAAGAACCTGATTCAGCTATTATCATGTCGGGCGTATTTGACGGCTTTACAACCGGCACTCCTATTATGATTATGGTTAAAAATAAGGATGCTGATTCAAAGGCTTACGAGCCTTATGCGGATCTTTTTCGTCCCGGACATGGAGATATAACATATCTGGCGAAATATGGCATACGAGACTGGCGGGGAGGCGGCCGTGCCTCTGCACGAGAAACTGTTGGAAGGGTAGCAGCAGGAGCAGTTGCAAAAACTCTTCTGGAGAGAAAAAATGTCAGGATTCATGCGTACACTGTGGAACTTGGCGGGATAAAGGCAGAAAAATGCGATATAAAAGTAATGGATAAAAACATGTTTTTCTGCCCGGATATGGATGCTGCTGAAAATATGGAAAAACGAGTTAAAAGTGTCCTGAAAAAAGGTGATTCATTAGGAGGTATTGTAGAAATAAAGGCAGAAGGTGTTCCAAAGGGTTTGGGTGATCCGGTATTTGACAAACTTGATGCAGATCTGGCAAAGGCAATAATGAGTATAGGAGCGGTAAAGGGAGTCGAGATCGGCTCCGGTTTTAAGGCTGCCGCAAAGCTTGGCTCTGAAAATAATGATCCAATAACTCCTGATGGCTTTATAACAAACAATTCCGGAGGAATCCTTGCCGGAATATCTAACGGCGATAATATTGTAATACGCGCAGCAGTTAAACCTATACCTTCAATTGCAATTGAACAAAACACAATTGACCGGTTCGGAAATCAAAAAACAATTTCCACAAAAGGGCGTCACGATATATCGGCCATACCACGCATCAATGTTGTATGTGAAGCAATGACATGCATTGTGCTTGCAGATCATTTATTAAGACAAAAAGTGATAATATCATGGACAGATTAAACGTAGGTATAATTGGCGGGACAGGAGGCATGGGCCGCTGGTTCAAGCGTTTTTTCTCTGAAGCCGGCCACAATGTTTTAATTTCCGGCAGAAAAACGGAAATCACATATGAAGATGTTGCCCAAAAGTGCGATGTGGTAATTTTAAGCGTGCCTCTTGATGCAGCCATGTCTATTTCCGAAAGAATCGGCCCTGTAATGAGTCAGAATCAGCTTCTTATGGATTTTTGCTCCCTTAAAGAAAGTATTCTAAAAAACATGCTTTCTTCTACCTCAGCTCAGGTAACAGGGACACATCCCCTTTTCGGTCCTTTTACTGATTCCATAATGGGGCAAAACATAATTGTATGCCATGGAAGAGGAACCAAATGGCTTGAATGGCTCGAAGATGAATTTACAAAAAAGGGGGCAATTGTTACGCATATGGATCCGGTTACACACGACCGGAATATGGCTGTTGTCCAGGGACTAACCCATCTTTTAACAATCTGTCTCGGCAGAACTCTCCAAAAATTAAACATGGCTCCTTCCGATGCTGTCTTGTATTCAACCCCTGTGTTCAGGTTAAAAATTGATCTGCTGGCACGTCTGTTTGCGCAGGATCTTGGCCTGTATGCAAATCTTATAGGTAACAACACGCATGTTAAAAATGCTGTGGATACTTTTCTATCTGCTATGGATGAAGCAAAGGAATGCCTGTTATCCGGTCAGAACGAAAATGCAATATTTTTTATGGAAAATATTCAAGACTTTCTCGGAGATTATTGTCAGGACGGCTTTGAAGAAAGCAATAAAATATTAACTGCTCTTTACACCTAAGTTGAGCAAAATTGAAGGCTCAAAGTTAACAAATTCGTAAAAAGATAGATTATGCCGTTCTGCGGCTCTTTAACCGAAAATAACTTGTCAATTATATCAAATGGTTATGATTTAGTTAATGGTTATGTATGATCGATTTGCACTCCCATATCCTTCCCTGCCTTGATGATGGCGCCAGGAACATGGATGAGGCGCTTGAGATGTGCCGGATCTCCGAGGCCGACGGAATACATACTATCATCGCATCTCCCCATTCCGGAAACGGTGTTTATAATAACGATGAAAAGACGATTCTGCCTGTACTGAAGAAAATAAAAGAAGCTGTGAAGGAAAAAGGTATATCAATAGAAATTATTCCGGCGGTTGAGATGCACATTGATCCTGAACTTGTTACTTTCTTTCAGCAGAACTCTCAGCTTCTTCTTGGGGGACGTTACGTACTCCTGGAATTTCCCAGTCAGTCAATACCGCCTTATACTGAGGAATTTCTTTTTAAGATGAAATTAAATCGAATATAACTATTCCAAAGTAAATTATGACACCTATGACAACAAAAACAATATGGTCTATATTGGTCTTTCCTTTGATCCGTCGGCAAAGTTGAACGGCTATCTTAAGCTGGGTTGGGCGGAAAAAAAATATGATAAGACTGTCTCCGGCAAAGATGACAGCTTCGATAAATTTTCCACTCTTGTAGACATTGGGTACGATATTTCCTTTTATAATCAACTGAGATTAAAGATTATACGTGTCATAGAAGAAGATATCGATACAAATGCACCCTTTACAAAGAATGACGTAAATCTGAATTTCCGCCATGTTTTTGCCAGGAATGAAAAAATTAGTCTCAGTGCAAATGCAGGGTACGGAAAGGACAAATTTGAGAGATCGGCAATTGATGTTGACGATACGAACAAGATCAGAGATGATAAAACATGGTACGGCGGAGTGGGAATCGGTTACGACACGCAGAAATGGCTGAAGTTTGATTTGAATTACGCGTATATCGATAATGACTCCAACTTCAAGAGATACTAAACTCGCAACATAATGACCCCTATGTCTTTTTGGAGAAGCAATTATGGGAAATGAAATAAAACAACAGGAGCAGATAAAACTGCCACAAGATTTTCAGGCTCTTATCGCCGGTTTTTTTCCTAACACAAAATATTTTGACAGCCGGTTTGATCTTTTACAGGTTCAAATTGATGAATCAAGAAGAAACCAGGAACAGATCAAGGATCAGCTTAAGGATTTTAAATACGATACTGATAAGCGCTTTGACCAGGTGGATAAACGTTTTGAGCAGGTGGATAAACGTTTTGAGCAGATGGATAAACGTTTTGAGCAGGTGAATCACAGGTTTCAACGGCTTGAAGATAAAATAGACAATCTCATCGAACGTATTGATGTTAAGGTTGACAGAGGCTTAAAAGAAAACCGGAATCTGACTGTAAGACTCTTTACCTTTGCACTTTCTTTCTCCCTTGTTGCGGTAATCGGGATGTTTGGAAAACTTTTTGGGTTGTTTTAGGCGCTAAGGCTACCGTGTCCCTCCTAAACTATCTGTTCAGATTGAAATCTTTGACATTTCTTCACATCTCTGATAAATTTCCACAACTATGGAAATTTTAATGATATCTTTACTCATTCTGCTTTTTTCAATTAAATTGAATTCTTACCTTGTCATCGAGAACCTGGCCATACGTCAGCTATTGGCTATTATGAAACAATCTGTAGTTCTACAGATTCATTTTTTTTCAAAGAACAAAAACGTTATCAATCACATGCAAGAAGCTAACCGGACATCACTGAAAAAAACTAGTTATATTTTGTTTTACTTAGATAGTTATTGAATATCTGCAAAGTTGTTTGGATAAAACTATAACTATCTGAAATTATACGTTACGAGGTCTGTTATAGTTGATTTTTCAAATATCTTGCTGAAGTTTAGACAATTATTATAATCGAATTTCAAGTCGATCCCTTTTAATTTCGTCAATATGTTAAATTATTTTAATTTGTTATAATAATATTCGAAGTTCTTAACCGGACACTACTGGATTAAATTGGCATAAAACCAGCGCCTAAATCACCTTTTGGTATAGTAGTAACTTTCTTGTAAAAACGTCCATTTTTATCCATTCGGAGATAAGTAATTTCTATAGAGTCACTTCGCGGTGCATTTTTTAAAGCGGATACAAAATCATTCATGTTGCTTATATCTTTCTCCCAATAACTAACTAAAATATCACCAACTTTTAAACCTGCTTGCCTTGCTTTACTTCCTTTATCTATATGATAAATATAAATACCACCTTCAAGGGAAAGCATTCCAAGTTGAATAGTGAATTTTTGGGCTATAGTTGAATAATGATAGGCAGTTGGGTCAGTTTTAGAAAACATTTCACCATATCGTGAAAAAGCTGCAACAGCTTCTGTGATACGTCCAAGCTGTCTTAGTGATATAGCCTTTCCAACGACTTCACTCCAGCTATCCGTGGATTTAATTTTAAGTAATTCATTAATTTCTTTATATTGTTCGAGTTTTGCATTACGCAACTGTTTACCTTCTTCCAATAAAGCTGCTTTTTCTAAACCAAATTTTTCTGATCGATCTACTAACCTGTCTAATAAAGTGTTTGCCTGTGCATCGTTTATTAATTGAATAGGTTCTAAATTTTTAAGTAATTTCAATTTATTAATTGCATTATCTGGTATATATTTATAATTGTCTTTCAAATCTTTTAATATTTGAAGTCCTTGCACATAGGCTATAACTGATCGATTTTTCAGAATATTAAATGCTAAGTTAATTCGTCTATTATTATAATCAGATTGTTTTTTATCATCTTGAACACTTGTAGATGCTACATATGATAACGTATCAAATAATGATTCAGTAGCTCTTTGCACCTCTGCAAGTTGATCATAGAATTTGTTAACTTTTACAGGATCTATTCCGCTCTCTTTCAGGTTTTGAATAAGTGATTGACCAAATTCTATACGCAATGGGCTACTATTCATAGCTTGGCGTAAAGAGGTGATTTGCTGTTCTGCAATTAGTTGATTATAGCCTGTTGCGAATTGTTTTTTTATAGAGGGTGCAATTTTTTCTCGTACTTTATTTAATTCTTTAGCGAAATCATCTGGTTCAAGCGCTTCTTTGACGTATCCCAATCGATTATCAATATTTGAAATGTTTGCTAATACTTCACTATCAACTAATTGCCTTGCTTCATTAATTTTTTTCTCCAATCGTTTAACATCAAAAACATTTTGCAATCCTGCATAAAAAAAGCCCGCTAAAATAGTAATTATTGCTATAATAAAACCATAGCGAAGTAACACTTGAATAGCTTTGCTTCCTTCTCTTTTAGATAGAGTAGGTATAATCCCTGAATTTATTAGAATTTTATGAATTCCAAAAAATAGAAAAAGAACAAAACCCGTTAAAGAAAAAGGATTATTTAAGTAAGGAACGATTTTTTCAAAAAATTTGTATTCTTCCATAACGGGCACTTTCGGGACATTAGTTTATAAGTTACTGTTAAGCTTTTAACGAGTAATTGTGGCGTATAACCAATTGCTCTTAAGCGTTTAACCGATAAACTGACTGCGGGTTGCGAAATCTTCAGCTTTTGCCCTAATTCGCTTTGACTTATTCCCAACTCACTTGTTGCTTAGAAACAGAGCAAACTGCGAGCCGTAACCGTCTTTTTATATTTCCCGACGGCCAATACCTGCTCAGGTTTTAAGTCCAACAATTCTGCAACTCGTCCCCGTTCCTAACCTGGGCAAGTACTTTTTTAACAAAGTCACTGTCTCCTAAAATGCGCTCATCACCCTTTTGGTATGCACCGATTCTTCTCAATGCTTTTATCGCCGACCATCCGCCTGCACTGCGTATGAGACCGCCTCCAACAAGATCGGACCGCTTTCCTTGTTCGATTCCCTTTTTAACAAATTCACGGTACCTGCGGATAGCTACAGCCTTATTGGAAGCAAATAATTTGAGTATATAATCCTTATCTTGCCATGTATTTGTCTTTTTTCCCAAAATGCAACTGTGGCCACAATAGGGATAACTGTTTAATCCCCTTAGATCTTTCACAATGCCGGCTCTTAAGGGATTTAAATGGATATATCGAACCAGTTCCAGGAGATAAGAATCTTCCTGACACAAAATGGATTTATAACGGTTCTGAAAAAGATGTCCATGCCGGCGATGCCGAAAATTATAGGACACTGCGTAACCGGTCAAAAGCCTGCGCATTACAGTGGAAATTGATATGGTTCCCGTTCGCAGTAATAAATGGAAATGATTTGGAAGCAGCGCCCAGGAAAAACAGGTTGTTTGGGTTTCCGTAAGGATATTGCCAAGTCGATTTAAAAAATTATCCCTATCGACACTATCTGTAAATATCCTTTTGCGTTCTATACCTCTGGCAATAATATGATGAAACGCACCCGGCGCATCTATTCTTGATTGGCGTGGCATGCAAACCGGATATCATGGTTCAAGTACCCTGTCAACTTATAAACTAATGTATGTCCCGCAACTCGTCCCGCAACTCGTTTTCCCTTAACATAGGAACGGCAAGGGGACGCTCAGTTGAACGGCTGCCAATCAAACCAGCTTTGTCGAGCAAGCGTATTCATTTTTTTACGCCATGGCAAATGGCGCAGTTTTCAAGCCGAGCCAGAGGTTCGATTTGATGGTTTTCTTCACGATAGGGATCGAGTTCGGCATGACACAGCCCGCATTGATATTTGCGTTCCTGAACGACACGATGCGTTTTTTTAAAATGCCAATAACCGGTCCGGAGCTTTGCCGAAAGCGACTCAAGATCGTGGCAATCCTTGCAGTCCGCACTTTCAGCTTTCACAGGCAGCGTTTTAGATGCTTGATGGATCCTGCCGGACTCTGCGACCGGTTTCGGTTTTATTTTTAATTCAGCAAGAGCCGATCGACCGGCGATCCGGCCGGTGATCATGCACGGTCCAAGAAATGTTCCTTCCAGGGCGGCTTTGCCGTTAATGCCGGCCAGCCCGGCCAACTCCCCGGCCGCGTAGAGTCCGGGGATCGGCTGTTGCCGCCGATTCAGCACCCGGCACGACATGTCAATCACGACTCCGCCCATGCTTTTGCGCGTCATCGGGAATAGTTGTATCGCGTAAAACGGAGACTGACCGATTTTACACGGCTTATAGGACAAGCCGGGACCGAATCGCCCGAAATCCTCGTCGACGCCTTTTTCCACCATTTTATTGTAACGCCAAACCGTTGTGGTCAGCGCCTTCTCCGGCAGCCCTGTCAACCCGGCCAGCCCTTTGATTGTCGAGGAGGTTTTTACAAGGTCCGGATTATCGAAAATTACTTTCTGGATGTGCTTAAAATCGACCCACTCCGAACCCGACACAAAAAAATCGTACTTACTGCCCTCGTCGAAAACAGCCCAGTATGTGGCGGGCTTCTGCTCCATGAGAACAGGAAAATTCTTTTTGGGGCCGTCATACTCACTCACAAAACGCCTGCCTTGTGCATTCACCCATATCGAGCTTTCATTTTTTGCTTGCAGGCCTCGATTCATACCAGGATGGCGCGGATCGGGTAACCCCGTCACATAGTTCCATTGGTGATCCATGTTCGAGAGGTCCGCACCCGCTTCCCGTGCCATTCTGTGTCCCAAGCCGGTTGAGTTGATGCCGGAGCCGGTCAGGAATTGATCGGGAAACTGAAGCCCTTTGAGCCAGTTTTCCCGCACCATGTCAAGGTTGCTCTGAAATCCTCCGGTGGCCAGAATCACAACGGGAGCACGATAAGATTGCTCTTTCTTTGTACGCAACTGCCTGATGCTGACACCGACGACGCGAGCATCGTCGATGATCAGATCCTTGACTTCAGTGTTCCAGATAAATCGTATGTTGGGATTCTTGACACATTCCCGATAGATCGGGCCAACCAAGCCCAAACCGCGTCCTTGTATGTTATGGAACCGGGAGGCGCTGTTTCCGGGGAGTTGCCAGACTTTCTCGAATACCACTCCCATCGCAATAAGCCATTCATAAATCTCGCTTACTGAATTGTTGATGTAATAGCGAACCCATCCTGTGTTCACGTTCTCGCCCCATTCTATGAAGTCCTTGTAAGCCAGTTCCGGATTATCCTTGATTCCAAAGGACTGCTGAACCGGCGAGTCAACCAGGCAAACGCCGCCATGCGACATCACTCCAATCCCGCCGAAGACCGAAAACATATCGATCACCGTGACCTTGGCGCCGCCTCGGCCCGCTTCCAGTGCGGCCGACAGTCCGGATATCCCCGCCCCTACGACCAACACATCTGCGTCCAGCGCTGTCGCTTGTTGGGCATGTCCGCCATTATTGAACGCAATTCCAACTATGATTGAAAACAAAGCGGTAATAAGTCCGAATTTCTTAACCAAAGGACGACTCCATTATCTCATTATCCAAGTTCTTCAGTGGCAAATCAGGTCGAAAAGGTAGTGGAAATAATGTATTCTCAAACGCTATATTCAACAATCATAGCGTACATCAAAAGTTTTAGCCTGAAGCGCCAAGTTTTTGTTGCGTCCCTTCTTGGCTGGGAATCACCATGTCATCTCTTGCCCGCAAACTAAAAAATTCAGTTCCGGCTGTCAGCAAATCAAGGCAAGAAGCTGGCAAAGGCTGGAAAATATTCGCTGATTTGATAAACATAAGTTAAAAAGTTAACTGCCGCCCGTGCGTTAGCCCTATCCCCCTCATTAATATCACAGTTCCCGTGCCCGGCAACAACAATTTTTCCAGGTGAAGGGTTTTAATGTTTCTTGCATCCAGGCTAGGCTCCAGTAAATCGCATCATCAAATACGGTGGGGCCGGCTTCTGTGCGGATATCAAAAATGTGATCCCCGTCAAGCTCAATTAACATTTCATCGCCCTCATGGTAATTGAGATAGACCTGTCCATAATAGGGTTGGGGGGTGACAATGGAATCCTTAAGACCCACAATCACCATGAGGGGGTCTTCAACTTGAGTGATCGCTGCGACAGGGTCTATGTGGTAGATATCTTCAAAAAAGGGTGTCTTTAACTTAATCTCCGCACCCCATACAACCGTTATATCAATGCTCTCACCATCACTGGCTAAACCCTCGACAATCTTATCTTCGCCCAAAAGTAATTTGTAGGTATCAACCGGGTTAGCCACAGGCGACCATAATACAATCGACTTAATCCGCTCATCCTGGGCGGCGGCTGAGGAAGCAACTAAGCCCCCTTGACTTAATCCAATAACCCCAATGCGATTCAGATCAATATTGTCAAGCGTGGTCAAGTAATCAACCGCAGCAACGGCGTCCGATATCTGCCCACTGAAGGTTGTATCCTCCCAAAGCCCATCACTTTCACCCGACCCCCGAAAACTAATGCGTAGCGTAGCATAGCCATGTTCAGCCAGAAGACGTGCAGTTCTACTCAGCATCCCATCTTCCGTACCTATAATTGGTACGCCATCCTGAAACCCCAGGAAGCCATGAAATAACAAAATTACAGGATATGAGTTTTGCTCACCCTCTGGCAAAGTTAAGGTTCCCACAATTTTTTGGCCCTTGTTTTCAAAATCGACCGCCTGTTCAGTGAAACCAAATTCAGCTTCAGCATTTGGTAGTTGTTGGAACGTCTGATCAACCTGAGCTGCTTCGACCCCGGCTTGACTTTCCTGTTGGGGAGCAGGTATCGCTTGACTACAGGCCACAGCGTCAACAATGATGAATACAAATGATATTATCATAAAAAAACGCCACATTATATTATATCCCCCTCAAAAGTAATGTTTATACCTAAGTTGAGCGATTTATTGCGAAGATATGTGCTGAAATTTTGATGCATAAGGATTTGCAAAAACCGCAGGCATATCCGCGGATATGTCGAGGATTTTTGCGAAGCCTTTATGCGCAAGAGATCGGCGCAGATTGAGTAAAAAATCGCTCAATTTAGGTTATAGAAGTTACGGACTTCGAGGAGTAAGGCACGCCCACGTGCCGAGTAGAGCCACACGTGAGCGTGCTGCCTCCTCAAACTCAATCCGGAATAGGCAACTGCGTAACTTCTAGTTTATATCATATTTCTAAGTTTACTCTAAATTTTAAGATGTTACAAACGATTTTTGTAACTATGCAGCTAAAACATACGGCTACCAACTTAAAGCGGGACACTTTTCGCTATTTTGGCTCTATGGCAATTCAACAATCAAGCAAAATCTGAGGAGTTGCTAACTAATTGAATTTATAGACTGTCCCGCCTTATGTTGGTAGCCAAACATACCAAACAGCTCCTTTATGTCTGACACAATTTTTGCACGCAAACGATTTAGATGAATATAGCGAACCAGTTCCCTGAAATACATATCTTCCTGACAGATAATTGACTTGTATCTGTTTTGAAAAAGCTGTCCATGGCGCTATGCCTTATGACTTGATATTAGCAGTTGCTCAACGAAGACGCTCTTACTGTCGACTTATTATTGTTATATCGCCAAGTTATAGCTTGACGGTTTTTGTTTTGTCATTGCCAAATACAGGGATACGTGGTCTTCGTTAATTTTTTGTCGGTTTTTTAAAAAAGTGGTACTACTAAAAAGTTGCTTTTTTAAAAAAAAGTGGTATGAATAAATATCAATCAGCTATCCATCTTGCGGGCGGCACCACGCGTACGCGTGGATATCGGAATTCATACGGAACGCATGAGCTATGACAACGCCACGCCGTGGACTACTTTTGCAAACACGTTTTTTTCTATCCTGATGCGCGAGTCAATGCGGATACCGCCCCGAATGCCAAAGCGCTATTCGAACAAGCTGACCGGGAAATCTACCGGAATGATTGGGGCCGCGTCTTGATTATGAGGTAGATACTCCGAACTTTTTGAGAAATTACCATTCCAACCACTGTCGGTTGTATTTATTCGCACAGGAGTTGGGGTATTCCGTCTTTCAGAAAGGAGGACAATAAAATGAAAAAAACATTACCAGTTTTGTTAACCTTGGCTTTTACACTGATCATTTTCAGCGCCAACAATTTACCATTGGCCCATGCCGAGCCCATGCTGAAGATGGTCACGATAGAGGCCAAATCACAGGGTCAGGTCAAAAAACTGGCCCGCATGGGCATTGATATTGCCGCCGTACGTAAAGGGCCGATCATAAAAGGCCCTCGGGGCGTCCCCGGTCAGTCCTTTCGTGTGGAGGCGGTAGTCTCGGCTTTAGACGAGAAGAAGCTGGATCAGGAGAAATTCAGATGGTCTGATTTGCCGGGCAAAGGTCCGGTCAAAAAAATCGGCGAGCCGTATGATGTTTATAAAAGCTTTGACGAGCCAAAGACGGGCATCAAGGCTCAGTTGAAAAAAATTCACGCCACCTATCCGCATATCACACAACTCAAAACCATCGGTCACAGTATCCAGAAGAGGCCTTTGTTGGCCATGCGTCTTACCAACGAAAAGATCAAGAGCAAAAAACCCCAGATGCTGTTTTTGGCCACCCATCATGCACGGGAATGGGTCGCCACCGAAATGGCTATGCGTCTGATCAAATATCTCACTTCCAATTTTGGTTCTAGTGGATCGGTGACAAATCTTTTAAACACCATCGAGGTGTGGATCGTCCCTGTCGCCAACCCGGATGGCTACCAGTACACTTTTACCAACGAGCGGCTGTGGCGTAAAAACCTGCGCGATAACGACGGTGACGAGCAAATTACGATTGCTGACGGAGTTGACCTCAACCGTAATTTTGACTTTCACTGGGGTCGTGACGATGAAGGCTCAAGCCCCACTTGGTCCGACCAAACTTACCGGGGTCCCGCTCCCAGTTCCGAACCGGAAACCCAGGCGGTTGTGAAGCTTATCCAAAAACACGACTTTAAGTTTGTCGTTTCTTACCATACCTATAGCGACCTGATTCTCTATGCCTGGATATGGCAGGTAAAGACCGCCACTCTTGATGATCCCATTTATGTTGCTCAGGCCGGAACCGATGACAACCCGGCTATCTGGGACAGTATATTGAACATCGGTTACAAACCCAGCGTGGGAGCCGATCTTTACATCGCCAATGGCGAGTTCACAGATTGGTGTTACGATGTTGCGGGAATTCTGGCCTACACGGTTGAGTTAACTGACGGGTATGGCTTCGAGTTCCCAGATGACGAAGAAATGGTGCAGACTGTATTCGAAGACAACCTGAAATTTGCCCTGTCCGTGGCTGAAAGCACGGCCGATCCAGCGCATCCGGTCTCGTCGGTGGGCATTTCGCCCGAGGATGTTTACCACACGCCGGTCACAGCCTCCTACGGCCCGGACCAAATCATCGAGGTGTTGGCCCGCAAGGGGCTGAATCTGACGCTTTCTATCAGCAGTGATCATGGATCAACCACATTCACCGAAAAGCTGGGCACTGTCTACAACGAAAAGTCTGGTGTGTATTACAGCCGGTACGTGGCCACCATCACAGACCAGAATACCTGGGACAATGTGACGTATCAGATTACCGGTAGCGACTCTACTCTCGGCCCCTATACTTACACGGTGGCCAGCGCCACCGGCAATCCCATCCTGGTGATGGCGGCTGAGGACTACAGCGGTATTTACCCCGACTACACGATAAACAATCAGCCCAACTATTTGGATTATTATACCGATGCCTTGGATGCTGCCGGTTACGCTTACGACGTATGGGATGTGGATGTTAAAGGGGTGCCCACCTATGTTGAGGTTTTATCTCACTATGATGTAGTTATCTGGTACACCGCTGACGACCATGTTCCTATGGTGCCTTATGGATTAGACACCCACGAGGTGGAAGTTTTAAACATCAGGGAGTTTGTGAATTACAATGACGGGAACCTTTTCGCTACCGGCCAGGACCTGGCTTGGTGGTCGGCGGTCTATGGCGGATTCTCCGACGACTTTTTTCAGTATTATCTAGGTGCTTTTATGCAAGTTGAAGGGGGGGGGATTGATTCACACACCGGCTTGCCTTTCGACGTTGCAGGTGAGACTGGAGATCCTATCTTTGATGAAATGAGCTTCAGCCTCCACAACGAGGACGGTGCCGACAACCAGTTTTACGCCGACACTTTCCTATCTACTAGCTACTTCCTTCCTCACTTCGACAACACCGCAGCCGCCCGCTACGTCCGACCAGGTGGACCCTTTGATCCCCACTCCGGTGATTACTACCTCTATAGCCAGATGGCCGATCAAGCCTACATACGGCTGGGGGGGACTTTCACGCTGCCTACAGGTGCCCCTTTGCTGAAGTTCTGGTTATCCTACGATATCGAGGCCGGCTTTGATTATGCCTTTGTGGAGATCAGGGAGGTGGGTACCGATGTGTGGACAACCCTGCCCGATATAAATGGGTTGACTGCTGATGGTACCGGCGAAAGCTGCATGTCAGGCTGGGTGGATGAGATCCATCCCTTCCTGGCGCACTACATGGATGAAGACTGTAACCCAGAGGGCAGCACCGGCGAATGGAACGCTTTTACCGGCAACAGCGGCGGCTGGCAGCAAGTCGAAATTGATCTGGCGACATACGCCGGCAAAACAGTCGAAATACACATCAGCTACGCCACTGACTGGGCCAATCAAAACTTAGGTGTATTCGTGGATGATATCGAACTTTCAGGCTATCCTTTGGAAGACTTTGAAACCGGTATGGGGGATTGGTCCGTCAGCATGGCGCCCGGCAGCAGCGCCTTCAACAACTGGATGCGTATGACAGGCGCAGGATTTTCTGAAGCACCGGCCATCCGCACGCCAAACTCGGTCTATCTCGGATTTGGATTCGAGGCCATTGATACGGCTGACAATCGAAATAAAGTGATGGATAGGATCATGCTGTATCTAGGACAATAACCAGACTGAATCAAGAAAAGCGGGGGACCATGGTCTTCATCAGCCTTGCGGAAATTCGGGTCGGGATAGAATTGCGGCGCACGCCGTATTTCTATCCCGACCCTATCTCCCCCCACATGAAAACTCGGAGCTGTGGGATCAAAACCTGTGTAGCAGGTTATTGACTGCTCCAACAGGTCTGATATTAATCGACCCTTACCCGCGTACCTTCGATAGTGCCGCCGAAAGGGATGAAATCATCCGGATCTTCCGGGTCGAGAGGATTCTGGTACTTGGGGTACACCCTCCCGTCATATTGACCGGTTAATGAATTGAAATCACGACTGAATGTCACCTCATAATGAGCCACGGAGTTGCCAACATGGCTGTCGTCCGCTGGAGAGAAACCGAAGTTGAGTACCTTGGCGGTAATCTCCCTATTGCCGGTTTTTTTCCAGACGCCTTGCTGGTCAGTGTAACCCATATCAGGATCCAAACCGATGCTGGTTTGATTCGAGGCGATGCTAAACCAGTTTCCGTTAGCTGTGAGTGTGATGATCCTCCAGATGCTGGTGTCTTCATCACTAACAAAAAAAGTACCGGCAAAGCGGTGACCGAGCGTTGGCTTTACCCCTCTGTCCGGCGAATGCACAACCTCATCGGGTTGCCATCCCCATGACGGTGCTGGAGCTGTTACTACTGCACCCATGGAAAAAATAATGCATACCAGTAAAGTCGAAAAAGTGCGAATTAGCATGTATTTCTTTTTCATCTGTCTCCTCCTCGAAAAATTGAAATTAACGATCTCCAGGATCGTCATCCTCAAGCCATCCATGTGCGTTACTCAGATGCACAGTGACTTCCTCACATTCAACCTGTCTCGTGACATCACCTCCCTTCAAGGAAACATCCAACGCTACTTTTTTAGCCAATAGAAAAATGCCTTGCTTTTTTCCAGGCAACCCGGCTGTCCCGCTTAAGCAGAGATTTTATGGGGCCAATAAATTTGACAGTTTACCTTGTTCGTATCGAGATTTCGACACTCTGTCCTTTGTTTCAGCACGGCCATGTTGGATAGCAGAAATGGTGTCAAATAAATTATGGCGGTCTGTGAGTGATCAACCTTTTTGTGATAATCAAAAACCATACAGATCGCGTATTCGGATAAAGAATGAAATTGCGAAACCGCCATATTTAATTTTACACCATGTTTCCATCATGAAAACTTTTTTCTTGGCCAGTGATGCAGTATCTCAAAAGAGACAAGAAAAGGACAGCCGAACTTAAACGCAAATATGACCTAACCCCCAAACCCGCCGAAGACCGAAAACATATCGATCACCGTGACTTTGGCGCCGCCTCGGCCCGCTTCCAGTGCGGCCGACAGTCCGGATATCCCCGCCCCGACGACCACCACATCCGCGTCCAGCGTGATCGTTTGTTGGGCATGTCCGCCATTATTGAACGCAATTACAACTATGATTGAAAACAAAGCGGTGACAAATCCGAATTTCTTAACCAAAGGACGACTCCATTATCTCATTCTGATCGTGGAAGCCGTTGCTTCCAGGACAGTAGGCTTCCCCAACGGCGCTCAGCGTCACGGCGATAAGTTCGATATTGGGCCTGCGATGCTGGGATTCCAGGGCGGCGGCCAGAATGGCATAGTAGGACTCGAAGGCGCCATCGTGGTCAAGAATGACGCGCTTTGGGGGATGGAAT